>JACCDS011240896.1_pt1 | contig 38326 bp, 35 predicted proteins | sample 7446441 | NCBI WGS metagenome assembly JACCDS01 (sample SAMN15323445, study PRJNA562643) | freshwater metagenome | isolation source: river surface water | place: USA:Blue River Watershed | collected 2017-08-17
CGCTCTCGAGTGCTGTGGCGTTTGCCACGCAAGTGGCCTTTGCGCTGCTCATGCTGCGCTTGTTCTCGCCACAAGAGGTGGGCGAGTTTTCGGTCATCAGCCAAATTGGTTTTTTCTGGATGACGCTTGCCCTGGCCCAAGCGCCAATGGGCATGCTGGCCAACCAACACTTGCCACCACACATGGCGGCACAACATGCGTGGCGCGCCAGCGTATTGCGCGGCTTGGGCTTGCTGCCCGTGGCAGCTTTAGCCGTGTGGTTCAGCCAGCTAAGTGTGTGGCCCGCCTTGTTATGGGCGCTGCTGCTGGCCTTTTGCCAAATGGGGTGGATGTTGGCGCAAAGCTTCACCCTGCGCATTGGCTCAGCTTGGCAACAAGCGGCGGTGCGCGTGCTACCTCCTGCTACAGCAGCAGCTGCGGCACTCACTGCTGCTCTGGTAGGTGCATCGCTGGGCTGGAGCGGCCCCACTTTGGTAGTCTCCGCACTGCTAGGCTATGCCGTGGGCGCGGCCTGGCTGGTGCCTGCCTTGCGCGCACGTGATGCGCATGCAAGCAATGCCGCACCCTTTGCCCCCCTGCAGTCAGACGCACGCAGCGCCACCCTGCGCATGGCCCACACACTGGTAGACGCAATACTAGCCACAGCCATCATCGTGGTGTGGCAACGCATGTATGGCGCGGAAGAAACCGGTTGGATGAGCGCCCTGCTACGCGTACTGGGCTTTTTGCCTGCCGTTGTGCATATGGCCTGGGCACAAGTGGCATTGGCCAAAGGTCATCAAAATACAAACCCTTGGTGGCTAGGCCTAGGCGCATTCGCCTGCGTCATTGCGCTGGGTTTATCGTGCGCCATAGCGCTGCAGCTTGAGTGGCTTGATGCACGTTGGTCTGGCGTCTGGCCCTACATCGCCCCCTTAGTGGTGTGGCAGGGCTGCGCATGCTTGTCTGCTGCATTTAGCCACCGACCTTTTCAAACGCAATCAGCCAACACCTACTCGTGGGCTTGCATGGCCTTGGGCGCATTACAGGCAGCAGTGCTATTGATACCCATGGGTTTGACACATCCCATGGATGCGGCGCAGCACATGGCTGCGTTTGCGTTGGTTAGCAGCTTGGGTCTTCTGGGTTTGACCGTGTGGATGTCTCGATTGCGCTAAGCATCAAACCCGCCAGACACATCCACAGGCTACACAACACGATGCGACCAGAGTTGTGGCTAAGGAAGGTTTGCGTCAATCCGAAGTCCATGAACATCATGGGCGTCACCATTCCGGCCATTCCCAAGGCCCGGACATCTGGCCGACTGTCCTGCAAATAAGGTTTAAAGAACAACAACATAGGCACCAAATACAATGCCAAGTACAACGCTAAGCCAACTATGCCTCGCTTGAATGCCACATTCAAATACTCATTGTGCAAATGCGTAAACACTTCTGCAAAACTAGCCAATTCGCCATCAGCAATTGCTTTGTCTCTTGCAACTAGCCACCCTCCGTCGCCAGACCCAAATACCGGTGCATTTTTTAAACCGTTCACTCCAACAGCCCAAAGCGCAAGTCGTACACCAACGGAATTATTCTGCTCACCCGTTTCCAAATACTCATGGAGTTGCTGCACGCCTTCTGCAACCCTCGTCTGCACCACGCCATTAGGCTGCAAAGAAGGCACAGCTAAAAACACGAACAAAGAAAAAGCAGCCGCACCACGCTTAACTTGCGGCCAACCCTTGGTTGCGTTAGCCAGAATCCAAATAAAAATTAGCACCACCGCTAGCCAGCCACCTCGCGTTTGACTCCACACCGAAGCCGCCAAGCCAGAAGCGAACCCAAGCCACAGCAGGGCATTGAGTCGGCTCCACTCAAACACTACCATGCTGCGCACCAAGCACAGCACACCAAAAAGTAACGCTATGTTTCCAAACTGAATAGGATTTGTATGTCCACCAGCACGCACCCCTTGTACGATGGATTGATAGCCAGACAATATTGCCGCACCAATCGCCCCAATGGCAAGACCAGCCCAAAACCAATTGGCGCGGGGCTTATATTTTCGAATGCCCCATACGCCAAATACTGTCAACACAAAAGGCAAATAGTTACCAAACTCTCGCACGGCCCACTTCTCATGCAAAGCAAGTGCGCAATGGCCAACTGCATACGCTATGAGCGGCACAAAGAAATACCGCGCATCACTAGGCAGTAAAGCCGAACGCACTCCCAGCCAGCCGCCTAGGCTTAATAAGCAAAGCACATAAAAACCAAACGAATAACCACTAGGCACGATCAACGCGATGCCGCCAGCCAAAAAGAGGCAAAACGTCACCAACCATGTCATGGTGTTACTTGGCATTCAGCACCTCTTTGAGGCCACATGCTTTTTCGTCCTTTGTGGCCAATAATGGTGGGGTGTCTAACAAATTCAAAGGCCAGTCAATGCCAATTGCAGGATCAGACCACAGCAAACCGCGCTCAAACTCGGGGTGGTAGTAGTCAGTCGTTTTGTACAAAAACTCCGCGCTCTCGCTCGTTACCAAAAAGCCATGCGCCAAGCCTGCAGGTATCCAAAGCTGTTTCTTGTTCTCAGCCGATAACTCCAACCCAAACCATTGCCCAAACGTTGGTGAACCTTGACGAATATCCACCGCCACATCAAACACCGAGCCTTGCGTCACACGCACCAACTTGCCCTGTGCGTGCTGAGTTTGATAGTGCAAGCCACGCAACACGCCCTTGCTGGACTTGCTGTGGTTGTCTTGCACAAAAGTTTCGTTTAAGCCTGTGGCTTGGTTGAAATCGCGTTGATTGAAGCTTTCAAAAAAGAAGCCTCGTGCATCACCAAACACCTTGGGTTCTAAAACTAAAACGCCCGCGAGGGGCGTTTGCATGACTTGATAGGGCATGTACTTACTTTAACAAACCCAACAGGTATTGGCCGTAACCGTTCTTTGCGAGTGGTGCTGCCAACCGTTGCAAAGTTGCGGCATCAATCCACCCTTGGCCATAGGCAATCTCTTCAGGACAAGCCACCATCAAGCCTTGGCGCTTTTGCAGCGTGGCAATAAACCCTGCAGCCTCATGCAAGCTGTCATGCGTACCCGTGTCTAACCACGCATAGCCACGGCCCATGATTTCTACATTCAACTGACCCAGCTCTAAATAGTGCTTGTTCACATCGGTAATTTCTAGCTCACCGCGGTGCGATGGCTTCACGGCGGCTGCAATGTCGCACACCTGCTCGTCGTAAAAATACAAACCTGTGACGGCGTAGTTGCTTTTAGGTTGCGCGGGTTTTTCTTCAATGCTCAGGGCCTTGAATGCGACATCAAACTCCACCACGCCATAACGCTCAGGGTCATACACATGGTAGGCAAACACACTTGCGCCGCTGGTGCGCTCGTTGGCGCTGTGCAGCTGCCTCACCAAATCGTGGCCGTAGAAGATGTTGTCACCCAACACCAAAGCGCTTGGGTGATCTGCCACAAAGTCTTTACCAATGATGAAAGCCTGCGCCAAACCATCGGGGCTAGGTTGCACAGCGTATTCAATGTGCATGCCCCACTGGCTACCGTCGCCCAGCAGCTCAGCGAAACGGGGGGTATCTTGCGGCGTGGAGATGATCAGCACCTCACGAATACCACTCAGCATCAGCGTGGTGAGCGGATAGTAAATCATGGGCTTGTCGTACACGGGCATGAGCTGTTTGCTAACCGCTTGTGTGACGGGGTACAAGCGGGTGCCAGAGCCGCCCGCGAGAATGATGCCTTTGCGTTGTTTGGTCATGTTTATTCTTCTTGTTTAGAGTATTTCGGTCAGCATGCGGTCTACGCCCTGCTCCCAAGGTGGCAGCACCAGCCCAAAAGCTTGTTTGAGCTTGGCTGTACACAGGCGCGAATTAAGTGGCCGCGTAGCAGGCGTGGGAAATGCCGATGTAGGCACGGGGGCCACCTCGGTGGCCTTGATTGGCAAATCAGGCTTGATGGCTTTGGCTTTTTCAATCACATGGCTGGCATAGCCGTGCCATGTGGTCTCACCTGCGGCTGCGAGGTGATACACCCCGCTGAATGAGATGTTTTGCGTGTTCAACACCCGGCGAATGGCCTGCGCGGTGACGTCTGCAATCAGGTCTGCGCCTGTGGGCGCGCCGTGTTGATCATTGATGACGCTGAGCTTGTCGCGCTCTTGCGCTAAGCGAAGCATAGTCTTGGCAAAGTTGCCGCCACGCGCGGCGTACACCCAGCTGGTGCGAAGAATCAAATGTTTGCAGCCGCTGGCCTCAATGGCCTTCTCACCATCCAGCTTGGTTTGGCCATACACACTCAGAGGGCCCGTGCCCTCGCCCTCTTGGCGGGCATGCGTACCACTGCCATCAAACACATAGTCCGTGGAGTAATGCACCAGCCACGCACCCAGCTGAGATGCAACCTTGGCCAACGCGGCAGGCCCCTCGGTGTTCAAGGTTCTGGCCAGTTCAGGCTCAGACTCAGCCTTGTCCACCTCGGTGTGTGCAGCAGCATTGACGATGAAATCTGGTTTGTAGGCCAGCACCGTTTGCGCTAGTTGTTCGGGCTTAGATAAATCACCGCAATAAGGGGTGCTATAGCGATCTAGGGCCAGCAACTCACCCAATGGGGCCAAGCTGCGTTGCAGCTCCCAGCCCACTTGCCCGTTTTTGCCTAAAAGGAGGATTTTCATGGCCAGCCTTTATGCCCCGTACTGCTTTCCTACCCACTGGCGATACGCACCACTGGTCACGCCCTCTACCCAAGCTTGGTTGGCTAAGTACCACTGCACAGTTTTGCGAATGCCGGTCTCGAACGTTTCTTGTGGCTTCCAGCCTAAGTCGCGCTCAATCTTGCGGGCGTCAATGGCGTAGCGCCGGTCGTGGCCTGGGCGGTCTTTGACGTAGGTAATTTGTTCGGCGTAGTGTTTGCCGTCTGCTCGAGGCTTGAGTTCATCAAGCACAGCGCACAAGGTGTTAACCACTTCAAGGTTTGGCTTTTCGTTCCAGCCACCGATGTTGTAGGTCTCACCCACTTTGCCTGCTTCTAGTACACGAGCGATTGCTCGGCAGTGGTCTTCTACGTACAACCAATCTCGCACTTGCTGGCCATCGCCATAAATGGGCAATGGCTTGCCAGCCAAAGCGTTGAGCAGCACCAATGGAATCAGCTTTTCTGGAAAGTGATACGGCCCATAGTTGTTGCTGCAATTGGTCGTCAGCACTGGCAATCCATAGGTGTGATGCCACGCACGCACCAAGTGGTCGCTGGCAGCCTTGCTGGCTGAGTACGGGCTATTGGGCTCGTAGTTTTTGGTTTCGGCAAACGGTGGGTCGGTGGGCGACAGCGTGCCATACACCTCGTCGGTAGACACATGCAATAAGCGAAAAGCATCTTTGTCTGCCGCAGGCAAGTCTTGCCAATAAGCGCACACGCTTTCTAACAAATTGAACGTGCCCACCACATTGGTTTCAATAAAGTCACCGGGGCCATGGATGGAGCGGTCTACATGGCTTTCTGCGGCGAAGTTCAGCACAGCACGGGGCTTGTGTTCGGCCAGCAGCTTAGAAACCAAAGCTCGGTCGCCAATATCGCCCTGCACAAAAATATGACGCGGGTCGCTTTTGAAAGCGTCCAAATTGGCCAAATTGCCCGCATAGGTAAGTTTGTCTAGGTTAACCACCATTTCGTCTGACGACGATAGCCATGTATGGACGAAATTGCTGCCGATGAAGCCGGCGCAGCCGGTTACAAAAACTGTCATGCTTGTCTCGCTTGCTCTATGTGGACCCAGTCCACAACATCACCATTCGCTTGGTACCCATTCACCAACTGTTGCAACAAGTGACGAATCATTGGAACGTCATTTTTCCGCATCGCCTTACGCAACTCATCAAGTGCGACTTTAAGCTCAGCCCATGGCAAAAATTGCTCATGCGCTTTCATGATGCGCAGATGAGACGTACTTTCTGGATTGTCACCAATCAATAACTCTTCAAACAGTTTCTCTCCGGGTCTCAAGCCCGTCACAGCAAGCTCAATGTCACCGCTTGGGTTCTGCGCATCGCGCACAGTGAGCCCAGATAGCTCCACCATGCGACGCGCTAAATCGATGATCTTGACCGGCTCCCCCATATCAAGCACAAAGACATCCCCCCCAGTGCCCATAGCGCCAGCCTGAATAACCAACTGTGCGGCCTCAGGAATGGTCATGAAATAGCGAGTTATCTCTGCATGTGTCAGCGTGATGGGGCCACCATTTTTAATCTGCTCACGAAAGAGGGGGACCACCGAACCACTAGAACCCAACACATTGCCAAAGCGAACCATTGAAAAACAAGTTTGCGATTGCAACTGGGCATGCGCTTGCAACACCATCTCAGCCAAACGCTTGGTGGCGCCCATAATATTGGTGGGGCGCACCGCCTTGTCGGTGCTGATCAGCACAAAGTTGCGCACACCGTTGCGCGCCGCTGCTTCGGCGCACACCCACGTGCCCCACACGTTGTTGCGCACACCTTCGGCGGGGTTGTGCTCCACCATGGGCACGTGCTTGTAGGCCGCAGCGTGGTAGACGGTGTGCGGCTTCCAGGTGTCCATGATCTCGTGCATGCGCACCTCGTCGCACACCGAGGCCAGCAGCGGCACCAGCTCCACCCCATCGGCCAAGGCCAACAACTCTTGGTGAATTTGATACAGCGCAAATTCGCCCATGTCCACCAACAGCAGTTGCTTTGGTTTCGTGCGCACAATTTGCCGACAGAGCTCCCTGCCGATGCTGCCGCCCGCTCCCGTCACCACCACCCGCTTGCCCAGGGTGTTGAGGTTGAGCAGCAAACCATTGGGCTGAACCGGCTCGCGTCCCAAGAGGTCGTCGATGTCCAGCTCGCGCAGGTCCGACACATTCACCTTGCCCTGCGCCAAATCATTCAAGCTGGGCAAGGTGCGCACCGCCACCTTAAAAGGGGCCAAGGTGTTCAAAATTTCATTACGGCGGGCGCGACTGATGGCAGGTAGTGCCAGCAACACGTGCGTCACGCCCATGTTCTCCACCAATTGCCCCAAATCTTGCGGCGAGTAAATGGGTTGCCCGTTCAGGACGTGACCGTGCAAGCGGTCGTCGTCGTCCAAAAAGCCCACCACCCGCATTTCTTGGCTGTTGGTCATGGCGCGCACCAACTGACGCCCCGCGTCACCCGCGCCATACACCAGGACCTTGGGCAAGGCAGCCAAACGCAAGCGGTTTTGATACGCCCCACCCAACCAATACCGAGCCAAAGCCCGCGACAAACCCACTGCCAGCAACAGCAGCATGGGCTGAATCAGCCCCAGGGTGCGCGGCACACCCGCAAAACCAAAGGCGGTGATCGCCGTAAAAAACACCACCCCGTACATCAACATGGCCTTGGTCACCGTCATCAGAGCAGGCCAACCCGAATACCTAAATATCGCCCGGTAAAAGCCCTGGGTGATGAAAATCGGCAAGGCCACCGCCACCGACAAGAGCGCGGCGTTCATGGGCTGCCATTGCTCGTGCCCCCGCATGGGCACCCACTCGCCCAAACGCAAGTAAAACGCCAACCACACCGTCAGCACACACAAGCTCACATCCACGCCCATCGCCACCAAACGCTTGGCCACGCGGGGCAATGCCAAAGCTTTTCTGGCCCATAAGGACTTGTTCATAGGCTGGCCTCTTTCATAACGCTGGTGATAACGTGTACCGCACGGCTCATGTCATCACCAGTTAACGTGGGGTGCACCAGGAACATTAGCGTGGTTTCTCCCAAGGTCTTGGCCACTGGCAAACGCTCCTTGGGCTGCCAGCCAGTGCCCTCAAAAGCCTTCTCCAAATACACCTCAGAGCAACTTCCTTGGTAACAAGGCACGCCTTGTGCGTTGATGGCATCGATGATACGGTCGCGACTCCAGCCCATGGCCAAATGTTCCGGCCGCACATACGCGTAAAACTTGTATTGCGCATGAGCGCAGCCAGGGCTTATCCCACGTTCACGAGCGCACCTCGGCGAGCCACTGCAGCTAACACAAGCCCATCGTGGTAAGCGCACCGGGCCATCCACCGATGCAAATGGTATGAGGGCATGAGCCAAGGTGGCCGCATTCGCTTGGCGCTGACGCGTCCATTCGGCCATGCGCCGAAGCTGGATACGCCCAATCACCGCCTGCATTTCCATCATGCGCCAGTTGGTTCCAAAGCTTTCGTGAAGCCAGCGAAAGCCCGGGGGGTGTTGGCGCTCGTACACGGCTTCAAAACTCTTGCCGTGGTCTTTGAAACTCCACATGGTTCGCCAGACGGCTTCGTCGTGGGTGGTGACCATGCCGCCTTCGCCACCCGTGGTCATGATCTTGTCTTGGCAAAAGCTCCAAGCACCCACGTGGCCAATGCTGCCCACACTGCGCCCCTTGTACCGTGCGCCATGCGCCTGAGCACAATCTTCAATCACCTTCAAACCGTGTTGTTCAGCCAAGGTCATGATCGGGTCCATGTCACAGGGCCAACCCGCTAAATGCACACAAATCACCGCCTTGGTTCGCGGCGTCAGCACGGTGGCAATGGTTTGCGCGGTGATGTTTCCGGTCTCGACATCGACATCGGCAAACACCGGGGTGGCACCTGCATTCACCACACACGACACACTGGCAATGAAGGTGCGCGGTGTCACCACTACCTCGTCGCCGGGGCCGATGCCCAACGCTTTGAGCGCCACGTCCAAAGCCAAGGTGCCGTTGGCCAGCGCCACCGCATGCGGCACACCGCACCAAGCAGCAAACTCATGCTCAAACTCGCGGCATTCGGTACCGGTCCAATAATTCACCTTATTGCTCAGCACCACGCGGGCCACAGCGTCCGCTTCTTCTGACGTGAAACTGGGCCATGGAGCCAAAGAAGTGTTCAACATACGGTTTATTTGTTCATGATCCTAGCCGGATTACCTACTACCGTGGCCCCAGCAGGCACACTCTTGGTAACCACCGCCCCCATGCCCACCACAGCGCCACGCCCGATAACAAGCGGTGCGCCCAGTTGACCTTGTTTGATAACGGCGCCTGCGCCAATGTAGGCTTGGTCTTCAATCACCACATTGCCGTTGCACTTCACGCCGGGAGCAAAGGTTACGAAGTCGCCGATCACGCAATCGTGTTCCACATAGCTGTAAAGGTTGGCATGAAAATGCCTTCCAATGCGGATGTTACTAGTCAGCGTGACGAAGGGACTGAGGATGGCGCCTTCCCCTATCTGCACTTCGTCCATCTGTACCACGTTGCCTGCACGCACCTCAAAAAACTCCATACCCTCGACCGCACATTGCAAGGCTAAGCGCTGCCTGATCTGGCTATTGGCAATGGCAATACACACATGGCGGCTGCGAGCCGGCTCGGCCATCCACTGTAACTTGGTGAGCACCCGATGACCATTCACTTGTGAGGCTGGCGGGCTGTCATCCACAAACACTAAGTCGACCTCGCCCTTATTCAATTTGTGCTGTAGCTGCTGGCAGGCCAGCGGCATCACACCGCGGCCGCAGCCACTGGCCCCAAAAATGGCATAACGATTCATTTCCCAGAGCCCTTGCTTGATTCGCCACCTGTAAACCGCGTCATGGTAGCTTCGCCTATGGCGGTAATGCCATCGCGCCGCAAAACCTTACGCACCGTCATCCACAGAATGATGATGTCCAGTCTCAGGCTGATATGGTCCACGTACCAAACATCCAGCGCAAATTTATCTTCCCAACTAATGGCGTTGCGGCCGTTCACTTGGGCCCAACCCGTAATGCCGGGGCGCACTTCGTGGCGGCGGGCTTGCTCTGCTGTGTAAAGCGGCAGGTACTCCATCAACAGCGGGCGAGGCCCGACCAAGCTCATTTCGCCCTTGATCACATTCCAAAGCTCAGGCAACTCGTCCAAGCTACTGGCGCGCAAAAAGCGACCAAAAGGCGTCAGCCGCTGAGTATCCGGCAGCAACACCCCATTAGCGTCGCGCTCGTCAGTCATGGAACGGAACTTGATCATTTCAAATTGCTGACCATGTAAGCCCGGGCGTACTTGGCGAAACAGCACAGGACTACCCAGCTTGCAATGCACTTGCCAAGCAATCAATGCTAGCGCTGGCGCAAACAACAACATTGCGAATGCTGCCACAACAATATCAAACAGTCGCTTGAAAAAACCGCGCATATCCTCGGCAGACTTAATGTGCATAAGCCTCCACCACAGCGCGCGCTCTGAGCAAGGCCCTCACCTGGTCAAGCAGCAGCAGGCCAAAAACCAACAGTGTCCCTACAGCAACAGACCCGCTTTTAAAATGAATCGCCAGAGCAGCAGCAAAAAGCACCAGCCAGGTTGAAACAACACTAAATATCTCCCGCAATCCCAGATGAGATTGAGCCCTCGAAGTGAACATAATGACCATGGTGGACAATAAAGTTGATATTGACCAGGCAGCGGCAACGCCCACCACCCCCCATGTAGGCAGCCAAGCGTAGCCAAACATCACATTTGCTAAGAAACCGGACAAAGTAGCCAACACCACTTTCCAAGAAACCTCGGAGGCAGCGGACAGTTTCAGCAGCAGTAGAGCCGACACGATGAGGGGCAACTGCAAGGCTCCTAACTCAACGACAGCAGTAAGTTGGCCGACTCGCACCACGTCCTGAACCTCAGGCATGGCGAGCATGATGATCGGACGGCAAAACGCGAAAACAATCAAGGAAAGCGCACCTCCCGACCAGCTTCCGACGATAAGGGTCAAGAACACCTCGTGGCGAATCCGAACATGTAATCCTGCGGTCACCAGTTTGCTGACGTACGGCATCCATACTGCCGACAACAGTCCGACACCCAGCGCCGTCGCGATTTGCACCAGCTTGCTGCCAACCGCCCAAGTTGATACCGAGCCCTCTCCCAATTGGCTGGCAAACCAGTAATTGAGAGGAATGGCCAAGCTCATCAACAATGCGGCAACAATCAACAATCCATAACTAGCAAGCATCCCCTTCAAACGAGGTAGCATGCCGATTGGTGCGACGGGGCGAAGATGGTATCCCTCCCTGCCCACGATCGCATACAGGATCGCAAGGTTCAATACCTGACCGGCGACCATGCCCACGGTTGCCATCAAAATTAAATGGATTTCGGGAGCAACCAGAATTGCGCCCAACGCAACCAGCGGGACGACCAGTTGGGCGCCTGCGGCCAATGCCGGCTTGCCGAGCGAATTAAGCAAGCTGTTCCCCGTCACCACGAGCCCAGAAAATATGAACAGCAACATACTAATTGGGATCAGCATCACGACTTGGGAAACATCCCCGTTCGCGACAAAGTTGCGATAAATCGGACTAGCAGCTGCCAGCGCAATCAAAGAAAGCAGCCCAAATGCAAACAAAGAGGCACCAGAAGTCGCGCTAAGCAGCGATTGAACGTCTTTACGTTCTTTAACTCGGTGTAGGGCAATAACAAGCGTGTCGCCCAACGGAAGCGCCAGGATACTCACTAAAAGCATCGGCATCATCATAGCCAGATAGAAGCTGTCGAGAGATGCGCCAAAACCGCTGCGATTTATCAACAAAAGATCTCGAATAAGTAAACCGAACGCAGCGACCAGGGAGATTAGGGAAACCATCACACCAGCACCAACAGTACTCATGCCACTCCCCCCGAGATTAACAGGGGAAGCGGACTGACCGGCTAGCGGCATGCTGCCATGGTCGCCATCACAGGTGGCACGCGCTGTTCGCACAAGAAGTGTTGACTTGCCCAAGAGCCAGACCCAACCGCAAACCCCGCTCAACATGAACACAAACCAAGGCCCGTAACGGATTCTGTGCAATGTGCCGAGATTCGGGCTGGTATAGCTAAGCACGATGAGAACGAGCGCCGAAACGATAAGACAGACCGCCAGCGGGAGGCTTGGGCGACGCCAAAGAATGATGAGAATTCCTGGAGCTGTTATATAGAAAATAAGGGTTTCGATTGCACCGATTACTCGCGGCAGGGTGGGGCGCTCCATCCAAGTATCCGGGAAGGGGGCAAATAGCCCAACCCACAGAGCACGCGGCAAATAGGCGAGCATCTCAAATGCATTCGTAGGAAGCACATCACCGTCGATGAGCGAACCGGCACCAACCGACTTGCCCGCACTATAAAAATGCGCCCGAATGAGAGATGCCTGCTTGAGCTTATTTTCTATCGCATCCGGCAACACTCCGATGCTATCCCAGTGCCATTCAACCTCCATCTGATGGGGTGTGCCATTACTAATTTCAGTTGTACCCAAAAGGTAATGCGTCGGGGACACGCTGTTGGCTGCAAACATAACCCCAAGCATAATCAGGCTATTTCGCAATGCGAGCAAAGTCATTCGGCTGCTCCGCACGAAATGCAAGATGGCTACGGCCAAAATAACTGCGGCGATTGCCAATATGTAAATCATGAGCATGTGTGGCCGCATGATTGCTACCAAGGCGCACCCCATCGAGAAAAGAAGGACGTCCCCCAGAAGACCCTTCCAGGTCGTACGCCCCAATGCCTGGACGAATGCAACGAGCACAAGCAAGTAGCCGGCTATCAAGAAAGAATCCTTGTGATTCTGACCATACCAGACCAGTGCGGATGGAAAAACCAGGAACAGAAAGGCAGTCACTCCACCGACGATCCACCCGCTTTTGCCTGGCATAAGCAATGTCCCAAGCCGCAGCACCAGCAATGCCCCAAGCGCATGAAACCCAGCATTCAACGGAATAAACCAGACCGGGTCCGCCCCGAACACTGCATAGACAGCAGCGAGGATTCCGACATTTGCGGTAATGCCGTTCCCAGGGATCAGTTTCCACTCTCCCCATCCCAAGGTAAGGATGCGATCAGCCATCGCCACCGCCATGTCATGAAAAATGATTGCATCATTGTTCATCAAACCATGACCGGCATGCAGCCCTGGCATGATGGGCAACACCAGTTTTTGCAACACCACTGCGACAACGAAGGCGTATGCGTACCCTTTAAGCCATATCACCCACATTCGGGGAAAACTTGCGATCGGTAATGTCATAGGTCAGCGTCCTCGGCACCCAGCGTTTCCAGCCGGGTCTTATAAAAAGCCAGCATGGCGTTGGTGATCAAGCTTTGCTCAAATACACCCTCCACATTCGCTCTGGCGGCCTTGCCCCTAATTTGGAGCTGTGTAGGCGCTTCAAACAAGGCATCCAATTGGACTGCCAAATCTTGCACGTTGCTGGCCTCGTGCATCCACCCAGTTTGGCCTTCGACCACCGCATCCGTCAAACCATAAATGCGCGAGGCCAAAGCGGGCACACCGCACGCCGCCGCCTCAATGACCGAAGAGCCAAACCCTTCGCGGTAACTGGGCAAACAAAACAAGTCTGCCGCTTGCATGAACCGTTCGGGTTCGTTGGTATAACCCACTCGCCGGACCTGGTGGCTGCAAGTAACTAACAAGCTTTGCATTTGGCCAAACATGTCATCTTCATCAGGCCCCACGACCCAGAGTTCGGCTTTGGGGTGCTTGGTTGCGACCTGTGCAAACGCAGCCGCCAAGTCCAACACGCCTTTGTCTCGGTTGAGGCGCCCGAGGTACAAGCACACCAAAGCATCTGGGCCCGAGCCCATCTCGGCACGCACCTGTTGGCGCACATGGGCGTTTGGAATAAAGCGCTGAGTATCCACGCCGCAAATTGACCCCTCACCCAACACTGCACTGCCTTGGGCACTGACCACGCCCTCTTGAATTAAAAAACGGCGCTGCGAGGCGCTGTCCACCAAGACATCGGTGGCCAAGGCCGAAACACATTTGTCAGCGGTCTTGAGTGCCCAGCGCATGAGCCCTTGTCGTGTTACCCACACTTGTCCGGTGAACGTGTGCACACGTACCGGCACTCTAGCCAACCAAGCTGCACACATACCTAACAAGCCCGCCTTTGGCGTGAGCGTGTGTACCGCAACTGGACACTCGGTTTTAAACTTTTTAAACAAAAACCACAGCGCTCTGATATCTGCCCATGGACGAATCTTCCGTTCCACAGGCGCAAACTCCACCGGTAGATTTAAACCACGCTTTTGCAATAGGTCTGTCTCTTGTGTATTGGCTAATACCTGTAAACGCCAATTGCCTTGTAACACTCTCAGATGGGGAAACATAAAAGCTACCGCACTCATGGGGTGGCTTGTTAAAAATATGATGTCGTATTTCATTGATTGATGTCTCAATTTTAATTAGCCGTTCTTGGCAGCCCTAGATTCGAGTTGAGCAGAACGGATACGTGCCAACAACCAAGTCAATCGCATCAAACGAAGCGTGTTGAGCAGTTGTTTAAGGAACGGCGAACTGTCGAGCAGTGCCATATTTTGGATATTCGCACTCAATAATCTGCTATCACGACATTGCTCATAGCGTACAAAATGTTTGAATAACCATATGAATAAGGTCATATCTTCCCCCTTCATAGGCATAGCACGCTGACGACAACGTGCGAGATACTTTCGCACTACCATCAGCTCCCAATAAGAAATATTAAAAAAATTTCGTGACAACCCGACAGGATTGATCCGGTAAAGATACAAGGGCATATCAATATTAAAAACTGATACACCGGCATCCAGCAATCGAAGCCAAAGATCGAAATCCTCGCAGGAACGCAGGTCGGTATCATAGCCACCGTGCGACAAAAAAAGCGATCGAGAAATCAAAAGTGATGCCCCGGTCAAATTATTACGGCGAACCAGTTTTGCCGAATCCCTGACCATTGAATATTTCAATACACCGCTGTATGCAACGACTCGATCGGTTCCTCTTTCATCGGCTATGCGGACAACACCACAGGCAACAGCACAATCAGGACGGTAAAGATCCAGCTGAAGCTGAATTTTTTGTGGATGCAACTCATCATCTGCATCTAGAAAACTAATCACATCACCGGTTGCCTTCTCAACACCAACATTTCTTGTCGCTGCGAGCCCCATGTTTTGAGAATTGATGATGTAGCGCACTTGCGGATAGCCGCCGAGCACCGCTTCAATTTCGCGCCTCTGAGGAGAGGCATCGTTCACCACGATGATTTCGTCCACTGGGCGTGACTGCCCCAGAACAGAATCAAGGGCCCGCGCCAATGTGCCTGCGTCTTTGTAGCACGGTATGACGACGCTCACTCGCATAGCCGCATCAACCCATGCCATACTGCTTGACAATAGAAATAAACCGCCTTGAATCTGTACTCAAGCTCAATCGGCGCTGCTAGCGCCTCCCGAAAACATTTCAATGCGGTATCCAAATCACCGTGTTGTTGAGCAATACGTCCAACACGATAAGCAAGGAAACCCTCTGCGCACTTTTGATCGTCCGGCAGCAACTCCGGCAAATGTTTGGCATAAAGAGCCCGAATCCGTTGCTGCTGCCTAGGGGATGCGGTAGATATATTGCCACCACCAACCCAATAATAACCATCGCACCCAGCTAAACGAACGAAGCGCTCTGTTTGTCTCGCCAAACTCAGCCAAGTGTCGTAGTCCTCGACTGAAATCAATTCTCGATCTTCACTGATGCCCCCCACCCGTTCCAACAATTCTTTGCGCACCACCACGCTCGAGTTGGGAATCGACATTCCTGTGCACAGGAGTGCCCTGAACATCGGAGAAATTGGCAGCGTCGACTTGACCCTTTCGGTGTACGTGGATTGATCTAAAGAGCGAATGATGTACAGGTCATGGTAGACAACATCAGCCCCGCTTTGCAGCGCTGGATAACTACGAGCAAGCTTGCTAGGCGACCACCAATCATCCGAATCCAAAAAAGCGACGTATGGAGCACGAGCCATAGATAAGCCTCGATTCCTGGGTCGTGCTGGCCCACCAAAGTTGGGCGCGGTATGGAAATACAGGTCTAGCCGATCTTTAAAAGAATCCGCTACTTCAGCACTGTTGTCTGATGATCCATCGTCACAAACCAGCACTTCAAAGTCATCAAAAGTCTGTGTAACCAACGAGTCCAAGCACCTGCGCAAATCAGAAGCTCGGTTGTAGTTGGGTATAACAACGCTGATTTTGGGAGACGACTTGCTGTGCATAAACGAAAGCTCAGACAACTTTGGAGAAATACGCAATCGTTTCCTTCAGACCATCTTCTAACGAAACCTTTGGTTGCCAATCCAACATCAGCTTGGCCAATGCGATGTCAGGCTGGCGCTGTTTAGGGTCGTCCGAAGGCAACGCTTTAAAGACCAACTTGCTGCGCGAGCCAGTCAGGCTGATCACCTTTTCAGCTAACTCCAACATGGTGAATTCACCAGGATTTCCAATATTCACGGGTCCTGTGAAATCAATATCAGATGCCATAAAGCGGATGATGACTTCGATCAAATCATCGACATAGCAAAAACTGCGCGTTTGCTGACCGCTCCCATAAATCGTGATGTCCTCACCTTTCAGTGCTTGCATAATGAAATTGCTAACCACCCTTCCGTCATTGGGATGCATCCGTGGGCCATACGTATTAAAGATGCGGGCCACCTTGATTTGCACCTGATGTTGCCGCCAGTAGTCAAAAAACAAGGTCTCCGCACAACGCTTACCTTCGTCGTAGCAACTGCGCAAACCGATTGGATTAACACGTCCCCAGTAAGACTCCAATTGAGGGTGAACCTCTGGATCTCCATAAACTTCGCTGGTAGATGCCTGAAAAATGCGCGCCTTCACTCGCTTGGCCAATCCAAGCATGTTGATTGCACCGTGCACACTGGTTTTGGTGGTTTGGACCGGGTCAAATTGGTAGTGAACAGGTGAAGCCGGACATGCGAGGTTGTAAATTTGATCAACCTCAACGTAAAGCGGCATGGTCACATCATGTCGCACGAGTTCAAAATAAGGATTGCCGATCAAATGGGCGATATTGGATTTGCTACCGGTGAAGAAGTTGTCTACGCAAAGCACATCATTGCCGGACTCCAGCAGCCGCTCACAGAGATGCGAGCCTAGAAAACCAGCTCCACCAGTGACCAAAATTTTCTTACTCATGTAGACACTCTTTTGACTAGTACAGAATTCAATTTATGAAGGGCTTTGCTGGTCAGCTCAACACCCCGAATAACGCATGCGGGGATAAAAAATACCAGCGCCAGTGCATCTAGTTTTATGACACACCGCAAGTGATAGGGCAGATTCAAAACACCATTGGATGATGGCGAAAACAAATGCACGGTCCAAAGGTACATCACGTGGGTGCGGTAACGAGCACGCTCGACCAGGGAAAGGTCAAGCCGTCTAATCTCACCAAGCAAGAGGCGGAAATACTCTTCGTAAACCACCTTCTCCTTGGTTACGCTGCGAATGGTCTGCTTGTGCTGCCGGAATCGATTGAGTGGCTCTGACACATACGCCACGTCGTATTCAGCAGCCACTCGGAAAAACAAATCCCAGTCACAGCAGACACGATAAGCTGATGAAAGTTTACCGACTTTGTCAAAGCACTCACGTCGAAAAAGCGCGGCACTTAAGTTGGGGATAACGCATGAGTGAAGTAAAAAACGGCTAACTTCTTGACCTGACAAAAGCGTGTCGTTTGAGCAGCGCTCACGAAACTTGCCTTCACGAATCGAGAAGTCATCACCCAATACTCGATCTTGCTCGTCCACCATCCAACTGCGACAAAAAGCGATTCCCGCAGTTGGGTGACGTTGCAAAGCATCGACCAAGCGTTGGACCATGCGCGGGTCGCAGTCATCATCACAATTAGCGAACAGCACATACTCGCCGCACGACATGTCAACACCTTGGTTGCTAACCGTCACCCAACCGCCGTTTTGTTCTCGCAAAACCAAGCGCACCCGAGGGTTCGGCTCATAGCCACGCAAAATCTCAACACTGTTGTCTGGCGACTTGTCATCGATGACCAGAATGTCTACATCGGCATAGGTCTGTCCGATCAAGCTTTCCATTCGACGGGAAAGAAAGCTGGCGTGGTTGTAACTGGCAACGACTAGGCTGGCTTGTTTTTGAATCACCACCTTTGTCACTTGAACAAGCCCTTAGACCGAAGCTCAGCCAGACTTTCATCGTAGCGGTCACTGCCCACCTGTTCATGACGTACCCACTCAACAAAACGCTGCAAACCGACTTCGAATGTCACCTGCGGTTTAAAACCGAGCACACGAGACACCTTATCCAAGTCCGCCAGGTTGTGGCGGATATCACCGGCCCGGTATTGTCCAGAAACGGTGATGTCTGAATTGCCGTCTAAGTAAGTACGCAGCAAGCGAGCAACGCTCAATACGTCGGTGGCAACACCAGATCCAACGTTAAAGACATCCACCAGCGGTGCATCAAGTTCGATGCCTCGCACTGTGGCGTCAACCACGTCGTCAATGAACACAAAGTCTCGACTTTCCCGACCGTCTTCAAAGATATTGATGGGCTTCCCCTGACGAATTCTTGTGGAGAAAATCGACAGTATTCCAGTGTATGGGTTGCTGAGCGACTGCCCTGGCCCATAAACGTTCTGGTAGCGAAAAGCCAGTGCAGAAATACCCAAGGCCTGACCAACCGATAAAACCAGTTGTTCTTGGGTTAACTTGGTCACACCGTAGACGGACGAAGGATTCAAAGCTGACGTCTCATTCGTGGGAACGGCATGCATCCACTGCTTGCAGACAGGGCAAGGGTGCTCAAACTGCCCCTTGGCCATCGCCTCATCAATACGAGCCTTGGGGAAATGAACGCCATGACTCTGGCAACGGTACTTACCTTCACCGTACACGGCCCTTGACGAAGCCACCACCAAACGACGCACAGGAAAGCCTTCGTTGGCAATCAAGTCAAGCAATAGGGCCGAGCCCCCCACATTGACATCAGCGTAATGCTTGATCGCGTACATCGACTGACCGGTTCCCGTTTCCGCCGCGAGGTGTACCACGGTGTCAACGCCAGGTAATACGCTCAACAAATCTTCACGGCAAGTCACATCACCCCGAACAAAAGTGACTTTGCCTTGAATGCGTCGATAAAGCGGCGATGTCTCAACATCTTCACCGTGAATCTGAGACACCAACTTGTCAAGCACAACAACCTTATGCCCCCGACTCACCAATGCAATCGCTAGACTGGATCCGATGAAGCCAGCCCCCCCCAAAATCAATATGCTTTTCTTCATTAGCGTCATACTGAAATATGCGTTTTTTTATTCTTGACTATCAAAAATCTATCTATACCGATGACATCAATATCAGTTGAAAGAAAGCAGCGAATTGCATCCGCAGGTGTCTCAACGATTGGCTCGTCTGCAATATTAAATGAAGTATCCAAAACCATTGGAATTCCAGTTAATTTCTCAAAGGATTTAATAAGGCCATAGTAGCGCTCATTCGATTCACGCGTGACAGTTTGAACGCGTGCAGTATTATCCGCATGGGTAATAGCAGGAACCAAATCTCCCTTACCCTCTTTAACGTATGCGGCCATCAACATAAATGGGGACTCGGAGTCCAACTCAAAAAATTCAGATGAACGCTCAAGCAAGACAGATGGCGTGAATGGCCTGAAACTTTCACGGAATTTTACTCTTGAGTTAAGAATATCTTTCATATCAGCCCGTCTTGGGTCGGCCAAAATACTACGATTACCGAGCGCCCGAGGCCCAAATTCACTTCGACCTTGGCACCAACTCGCAATTTTTCCATCAGCAATAGATTTCGCCATTGCATCATATAAATGCTCAATATTTTCATACTCAAAAATCTCCAAATCATTCCTATCTGAAACAGACTGGACTGCATTTTGAAAATCACTCACAGGATATTTTTTACCAAGATAGTCGTGAGTAGCAATATACTTTCTTTGATTAGCTCCATGAATTGAGTAAGCATACAAAGCCTGACCAATAGCCAAACCATTATCACCCGGATTCGGATGCACAAAAATATTATCAAATTTGGAGCGAATTAAAACTTGGTAATTAGCAACACAGTTCAGTCCAACACCACCGGCTATACAAAGATTTTTGGAACCCGTCTTTTCATATAACCAATCGGCAAGAAATACCATTACATCTTCCGTTATTTTCTGAACAGCATAAGCCAAATCACGATGGACATCGGTTAGATCTTCCCCCTTAACACGAGTATTAAAGTTTTTCAAGAAACTAATGTAATTAGGAAGCTGGTAGATAACTTCCTCTGGAGCCCCGCCCCTTTTAACTAGCGCACGAATATTTCTTACATTAAATTCCTTCGCATTGAATTTGATATCCTTCTTTAAAATATCGTAATATTCGGAATTGCCATATGGCGCCAAACCCATGGTTTTACCTTCCTCATTGGTTTTAAAACCAATTTTTTTGGTAAATGCGGCATAAAATCCGCCAAGGCTATGTCGAACTGGAAGATCCCATAATATTTCAATGGAGTTACCTTTACCATACGCCAAACATCCCGAAAGGGGATCGCCATTTTTTCTGGCCAAAGGGACGCCTTGTCCATCAACAACCATAATTGCAGCCTCCTCATATGGAGAGGGCAAAAACGCTTGGCAAGCGTGAGAAAAATGATGTTCAGGCGTTAAAAATTCAATATTGGGATTTATACTCTTAAAATATTTCTCAACATGTTGGTTATATCGATAACCATAAACAACACAATCAATGTCAGCAATAGAGATATCGCCATCATTTAATAAGTAATCGACCAATTTCTTAAAATCAGCCAGCTCATTAAATTCAATCTTGCTCGAATCAACGTCCAGATCGAATGGCAAATCTAAGTTACTCTTATAATTTTCCGGATCACCATTCCACCCAAATGTTTGCAAATCAAACCTTGATATGGGCAGCAGAATATCGTTCTTTTTTCTTGTAATTCTCTCCAAACTAGTAGCAACAATGATTTCACCATCAACACACAATGCACCACTAAAACCATGCCCGCTTGATGCAAAGCTCAATATACAATTTTTTTTCATGAAATTTCCTTTTCAAAGCAATCAAATTACTGTCGCGAAGACAAATCGAAGATGAATGAGATTATAACTTTTCCAATTTTTTCAATTCCCGCAAAAAAACAATTGGGTCATCAGAAAATGGTGATAATTTTTTAATTATTGCTTTATCCAATTTCCACCAATTTGATTGATGCAACAAGTCACACACTTCATTAGAGAATCGTTTTTTAATTGGTTTACATGGAACTCCGACTGCGACAGAATAAGGCTCAATGTTTCTGGTCACAACCGAACCGGCTCCTATAACTGCTCCGACCCCAACACTTACCCCAGCAATAATCTTAACGCCATCACCAATCCATACATCGGCTTCAATTGACGTTCGGCAATTAGACCCAGAAAAAATTTTCTTTAAGAATGAATCTGCCATTGGTTGAGACTCATCATAAAAGACCGGACTGGTACTAACCATGTCCAATGGATGATTTGGCAAACCAATTACTGCATTGGCAGCTATTGAGCAGAATGGGCCAATGTCTGCAGAATTAATAAATGCGCCTTCTTGAATATAACTATAAGAACCCACCACGGAATCAATAATTCTCACCCCGGGGTAAATTATGCTAAATTCATCTAATATACTGCTTCGGTCAATTTTTACATGCTCATGAATAATACTTTTCGGGAAACGATGGCGAATTCTCATAACATGAGTAATTCGGCGAAAATAGTCAACAATCATTTATTCAACTCTAGTGTTAACTTTACATAAATTCATTACAATAAAATCGAAATTACGCTTTAGATTCTTACCATCCAATGGGCCCACGTATTTCTCCATGATAGATTTTTCCATAAAATCATTGAAACGATCATTATCTTTTACAAAATCGAGTAAAGCTTCTAGTAGCTCAGAGCAATCGTTTGTCGTCACCAGTTCAGACTTTCCATCAAACGGTGGGTCCATGATCTCCCGATCCCTCTTGTGATAAATAACAGGAATACCCAAACAGGAAGCTTCAAACAGGGTTTGCGAATAGATAGAGATGAACAAGTCGCTCTCATCAAGCACCTCGCGCATGGGCACCATATCGACGATAGTGTCCACCATGCCAGGGAAAAACTCATTGGTGAACATCTGGTACTGCTCACGGTAGCCATTGGGCCTAACCTTCAACACAACCCGAATAGACGGCAGTTCGGCAGCAAGCTCTCGTATAGAAGAAAGTACATCGTGCAAAAACTCGAACTCGACCGCCAAGAATGAATTAAGGTCGATGTTATTGAATCCTGAAGCACCGATCGTGATCGTCGGTCGGCGACGATTGATTGGCTTAGCAGCAACGTCCGCATACGCATCCATGCGAGGATCGCCCAGACAAACGACGTTGGTCATGCCGCGAAAATAGTGATCCCGTATGCTCGTCGAATACCCATTGATCACCGTCGCATACTTGGCCTCGTCAAGATAAGCACTCCCAAGCAAGCCATTGATGATCATGTAACTGGGCACACCCCGGCTCTTGGCGACACAGTCCACCAACATCGCCACCTGACCAATATTGGCAATCAGAATTTCTAAGCGAAGCGGATGCCTATCCAAATAGTCAATCACGCAATTCAAAGCGCGAAGCGACTCCGGCAAAACTTCAACAACTTTTCGCTCAATCACACGGTAAGCCGCATCGGTGATGTCGACGCCGTTGCTCAGCACCAAACGCGCCGAACGTAACTGCCTGAAATTTTCGATCAGTCGGGCGGCTTCATTTTGATAGGGCTTGCAACTGCCGTAGACCGGGATCGGCCGCTCTTTCAGAAATTTCATTAACCCAGGCGCTGAGGAGAAATGCGCCTGCATCACCCGGATGTCAGGCTGTTGCTTCAAACGTTGCAACAACTGGCGCGTCGGGTGGTATTCCTGCACAAAAACACCTGCCTTATGTTGCACACGGTCGGTCAGGCGATCTAGCCAGCTCATGACCACTCCCTGAACCGTCACAACCAAGTCGCGCAGCACGTGTCTTGGCAAGCGGATCCGCAAGCGCTCATTCATCCAGCGGTGAATCGGGAAAAAAAACCCGGGAAATGGCGCAGCCTTATTCACAACCGAACCCTTTGTCTTATAGGCAATGCGCATGTCGTCGAGCACTTCGCCCAAAATTGGCAGCGCCTCATCGACATAGATGTTCTCCCACTCCAGTGAACGCAATTGCTCCAAACAGAGCCGGTTGCGAACGTAGAAGGTGAAATCGTTCCAAATTTCCACTCGGAAACTGAAACCAAACCCCACTTCACGGTAACGAAAAAGGTCAGCTCCCTTCGCATCCAGATGCCAGTCGCGGAAAAAATCGTAAGTCAGGAAATTGTTTTCCTGCATGAACGAGGGTTCACACAGGTGGTCCACATAAAAAGCAGTGCCCCCAACCTCCTCAATCTGCTTACGCAGTGCGAAGTCATAGGTCAGCACAACATCCAGTGCCGGATCAAAAGAGGCGATAAAAACTGGCCACGATGCCCGAGACTCCACAATGAGGATGTTCCGGAAATGGCTTCTGGCAGAGAAGGATTGGCTTGCTGTCAATGTGCGCTACTGTTGATTGAGAATGGCTCAGACTGCCGTGCAAACATTATGAATCAGGGAGCGCCCCTTGCTACCTTTGACCCTGGGCAGTCCCGTATCGATCAGCGGCGGCAGGTCAAAACCTGCAGGACGCAAGGCCTTCTCCCAATACCAACGAATCCCTATCACCCAAGGATGGGTCGTAAAGATAACCACTGACCGAGATGGCGGACGCTACTGCCCGGTAGCGCTGAATCAACAAATCTCGCAATATACGGACGGCGGCGGCCATCGCGGTTACCCAATGTCACTAGCCCGGCCATGGAGTTTTGTTGAGCACAAACAATTGCCCCTCAGGTTTAAGGACGCGACGAATTTCACTTTGCCAGATAACGCTTGAAAAGGACCGTGTTTCCAACAAATGGTGCCAAAGCACTCCGATTGCACCAGCCAACAAAGAGCAACACGACCAACACGATTAATGCACTGAGAGAAACCGCAACAATCAGGGACGCCTTGTTCAGTCCAAATACCGCATAACCCATGACTCCTGAAACGATTAGCTTTGCAAGATAGCCCAGCAGCAACATCGCGGCAGTTACTCCACAGTAAAAGACCAAGTCAATTCGCCAACCCTGACCCGCTGCAATGAAGAACGATTGGATTCCCACCATCAGAATTGTTGTTGACACTTCTTTCAACGCGATTCCAAGTGCTCCCATTTCTAACCCCGGAACAGCAGCCGAACCCGGCGCTACGACCCAATACGATAGGGGCAAACTGATTAGCATTCCAAAGACTCCTATTGCTGAGAACAGTTTTGTCTTTGAGATAGCCATCAAAAAAGCTCCGTTGAGCTGGGAAAGCGACTGAAAAATTGGGCATATCAGCATGACTGCAACTACCATCCATGATTGCTTGTAGTCTGCACCCAAAAAGTGAAAAACAATATCCTCAGACCAAGGAGCTATAACTCCTGCTAAAGAAGCTGACAAAAAAACTAGTATTCTAGTGGCGTATTTATAAAGCATCGCAACGCGAGACGAGTTTCCAGTCGCACACGCTTCAGAGATTTCTTTCCAAAAAACGCCCAACACGGAAGTTGTCACCAAAATTGCTACAAGTGAAAACTGGGTTGCAACTTGAAAAAAACCTTGCTCTATAGCCCCGCCATAGACCTGCAAATACCATTTATCAAGAAATAGATATACGGCCCCAAAAAATGACAGCATAAGCATTGGTCTGCAATACTCCCAAAACTCAGATGCAATTGACCGAAATGAAACGAATTCATCGCTTATTGGAATATCCATTGCCAAGAATCTTGCAATAAGAAGAGAGGCTGACAGGTACAAAATGGAGATCGCAACCAACATTGCGAAGACCGACATATGCCCAACGGCACTTAGCCAGACAACAATGCCAAGGCTTACCATAGCAATAGCAACGTTAGCACTCTGCACTAAAAGTGTTTTTCTTGACGCCTCGCCTACCTGAACTATCGCCTGCCAAACTGACTGTTGCATGAATGCTGCACATAGTGCCATAAGCACCTGATTTCGGGCTCCGACCTCCACCCATATGTATTCAAATATTGAATCGGGGATCAAGACCGTTACTAGTAAAAGCAGCACGGCAAACTGAATCAACTGCGTTACGCTGTAAAACTGATATAGCCTCCAACTTCGAGATTGCTGCGAAATGAAGGTAAAAAAAGCGTTGGATATTCCAGCATCCATCAAAGCTCTCGCAGCAACAAAGGTCCCAATAAGAAAGGTAAATTCTCCATACCCTTGAGGTGAAAGCTCTTTAGCCAAAAGCATGCCTGTGACAAAACCAAAGGTAGCGCGGAGAGTATTCGCAAAGATAGATACAAGCGCACGCCTTCTTGTTGATATCGCCCTTAACTGCGGTTCAGTATTATTTGTCACTGATAAACACAGCTCAGATACGCCGAAAGAGATAGTTCCAGCGATATTCGTTCTGAATGGGTTGCCCAGATAACGATAGCGACGGAGAGTGTTGCTTTCTAACTAGCATAAACCCGGCTGACTTTCCCATTTCTTCGAAGTCTTCGGCGGATATCCAAAAGGTAGTTGGCGGAGAAACAAGGTAAACTCGGCGATCTATAGTTAGCATGAGCCTCTTCTTCAGTCGACGAATAACTTCTCTCAATCCTGAAGCAACCAGTACCTGCCACGCTCTTTGTAGTGCAGAGGAGTGAATGTGTTGTGATCGAATAGGATTGAAAACTGCCGTCTCGTCGATATCAGGAACCTCTCCGATGAGCACCAAGCCGCCCCTTCTTATTATCCGAGCGAATTCGTCAAAAGAAGATTTTGCTGTGGCCGCATCAGGAAGAAGAAGGAAAACCCCATTGCATACACATTTGTCAACCGATTGATCTGGAAGTGATATTGAGTCCGAAACACCGAGAAATACCACTTCTGTGTCCAGGTGCGGAAACTCGCGCATCAAATAATCATTAACTCGCTTGACTTCTTCCTGAGTGGGCAACACCCCCCTTAACTGCTCGGGCGGCACACCCCGCTTCATGGCTATTTTGAGAAAAGTACCATCACCACAGCCGACATCCATGATTACATCTTTTGAGGATATAAGTAGTTCTTCAGCTAGTCTGTCAGCGACATGAGCAGTAATGTCAGGTCGCCCATCCCGGCCAGAAAGGTCGTTGATATCAGAAGACATAGAGCGAACTCTATACGCATCTATAAAATCCCGCGCTCGATAGAGTGTCATATCGATTTCTCACTATCTTTCATAAGTTCGAATTTCCATGCTGACCATCACAGCGAAAAACCGTCATCAACAAACAAGTTCTGCCCGGTTATGAATTTAGACTCATCTGAGATTAGAAAAATCAATGCACCGACCAAGTCCGGAGCATCCAGCATCCCCTTTGAAGCGCAGTATTTTTTATACGACATTAAAAAATCTTCCGGTTGACCGCCAAGAATACCGCCGGGACTAATACAGTTAGCACGTATGCCAGTGCCTTTAAAATATTGCGCAAAGTATAAAGTTAAATGTACTACAGCTGCTTTAATTGCGGCATATTCTACCGGCATTGTCATATGAGTACCCTCATATACATTAAATCGAGGAGCGACAGACCCATATATTGATGACATATTAACTATGTTACCACTACCCTGCCTTACAAAAAGCTTGCTAAATTGCTGCGCAACAAGAAAGTAACCACCTAAGTGGCTATCCACATTTTCACAAAAATCTGAATATGTAACATCTTCAAGCTTACGACCGTAATTTTTATTACGTGGGTATGCGTTATTTACTACTGCATCTATTTTTCCATAACGATTAACAACATTATCGATTAATTTCTGAATAGATTCTTGATTTGTAATGTCTAATGCTGCGGCATCAACTATCCCCAACTGTCCTGCCTTGCACTGCTCCGCAAATTGTGTTGCTGCATTTATATCAATATCAGCGGCAATTGCAACTCCACCACTTCTAGCTATGGACTCAATGAACGCTTTACCAATTACACCAGCGCCTCCAGTTACTACAACAACTTTTCCTTGCACTCTTTTGCTATTCATGTAGCACTTTCAATATTACGAATTATGCGCGCCGGATTTCCAGCAACAACAGTAGCTGGGGGCACATCTTTTGTTACAACAGACCCAGCCCCAACCACTGAATTCTCGCCAATAGTTACGCCTGGAAGAATTATTACGCCAGCACCTATCCAACATCCAGATTTTAGTAAAACTGGTTGTGATGCGTCATGCCCTTGGTCAATAATTGGTAGGTTTGGATTTTCAAAGCTATGGTTTGCTACGTAAATCTGAACCGCAGATCCCAACATCACATCATTTTCAATACAAATACCCGCTCCCTCATCCCTTGGATCAGCAAAAAACATGCACCCAGGTCGTATTACTACTCTGTCTCCTAAACTTATCTTTGAACAACAAACGGCATATGCTCCAGGCCTAAACTCAGCATCACGCCCAAAGTGTAGAAATTTCTTTTCACATACATCTTTCATCAAAGATTTAAAGTGCAATCGCCAGTGTGTGGCCAGCATATCTGGGCCAAGTCGATCGGCACTCCCCCAGAATTGCCAGCGATTAAATATCTCAAATATCCAACCCACTAAATACCCTGTTTGCTTTTAAATAAAAATTCGACAAATTTGAAGTCTAGCTCACTATCTATATCAATAGATCTTTCCTCCGGCATCTCATATAAACGTGTATCAGAGTTAAATATAGTTGCGTTTGAAAATAATGCATCATGCTGCCAAACATATACAGAAGCATTCATATCATAACAGGGGGGGGCATCTTGTCTTCGAACCACTAATCCCTGAGGTGGCTTTGACAAACGGGCAACGTCATCAACTCCAACTTCTACCAAATTAAAATAAGGCGATCGACGCGCAGGCATTCCAGTAATCACATTACTAACACCGCTGTCTTCCAAAAGTTTAACAGCGCCAATGATATCTTCAGGCAGTCGTAGAGGTGACGTTGCATCTAAATCAACAAGCGTATTAAATCTTATTCCTGTTTGCTTTTCAACTTCAGCTACACAGTGTTGAATAACAGGTAATTTTGCAGCCGTGTCTGTCGCCAGCTCTGCTGGTCTTTTAATCAGTATATCTACACCATTTGCTTTCGCAACTGCCAGTATTTCTTCAGCATCGCTGCTTACAGCGATTAATTCAAACAGCCCACTTGCACGCGCCTGTTCAATACTGTGCACTATTAAAGGCTTACCTAATAAAGAGCGAAAATTTTTGCCAACGACTCCTTTGGAACCACCTCGGGCGCAAATTGTGCATAAACGTTTCATTTTGAAATCCAAGTTTTATTTATACTAGCCATTTCGCAAGCGGAAATTAATTGCATCACATCTTGCGCATGATCAACTGTGCACAATTCATCAAAAGAACCCTTCAGTATCGCTTGATGCATACTTAAGTATGTCGAATCTCTTTCAGACTCAATATTTAAAATATTGCCATTATCGTTAATAATGCCCTTCGAAAAATCAGCCACTATTGTGCGATCTCTTGTATTTATTGTGATATTTCTTTGAGGCACACGATCAAGATAACTTACTTGTAACGCAATGACTTGACACCGCTTTGACTGCATTAAGATTGCAAAATGATCATCACTGTTTATTTCCAGTGGACTAAAATGACCACCAATTGCAGCAACCCGATCCCAAGTGCCTAGCAACATCCCCAAATAATCAAGTTCATGACTGAGATCACGCAAAACCCCCCCGCCCAGCGCTATATCGGCTGAGTATGATTTTCGATAATCCGTACCTGGGCGCCACTCCGGCAAGTACTGACCAACATATGCATGCGCTGATATCGCAGGTTCCTCATTTAGCCAATTCTTAAGATACTCTACAACCGGATGGAATCTCAAATTGTATCCAACCCATATGCCCGCAAAGTTATGATTAGGCATCTCAGTCACGTTAGCAAAAATTGGTTTCTCAACCAATACATACCCCTCGTAACCCAAGTCAGCAAGTAGTTGCAAAGTAAATTGATGCTGTGCTGTAGCATTTGCAACTACTACATATCCTGGATTATGCTTGGTCAGCGCAGCCTCTAAATTATTAAAAACCAAAGGAAAATCTACTGGCCTATTAGAGAATACTGCTACTTCGCAACCTAGAGAGCTAAGAATGCGAGCATGCCGCGTGCCAATAGAACCATAGCCGATTACTAGCGCTTTCAAACCTTATCTCCAGATCCAATTTCTTTGCGCGCACGCTGTAGATCTTCATCACGCCCAACATCTAACCATGGCTCATGCATCGGATAAACAATCGTACGCTTATTGGCTTCCTTCATACGCTCGAAAAGCGTAGGCATATCACAATGTGCCTTTGGTTCTAGATGATTTAATGCAATTGGGTCTAATGCATAGACACCTGCATTGATGTGTGTACGTGTGATTGGTTTTTCTTCAAAACCAATAATATCTACCCCTTGCGTTCGAACTACACCAAATGGGTGCTGCCATTCATGCTGACGGACAGCCATGGTTGCCAGCGCTGCATTATGACAATGGAAGTCAAGCAGTTCGCCATAACGAATATCAGTCAAAACATCGCCATTACTCACGATAAAGGGCTCTGTTGGCATTTTTTTTAATAAACTAATTGCTCCTGCCGTACCCAATGGCTTTTCTTCTCGTAAGTATTCTATTTCCACACCGAAATTAGACCCATCTCCAAAATACTCCTCGATCATGTGGCCTAGATAGTGCACTGCCAAAACAAAGCGTGTAAAACCGTCATCTCTGGCTCGGTTAATTATGTGCTCTAGCATCGGCTTTCCGCCGACTGGCAGCAAAGGTTTGGGGCAAGCCTCTGTGTGAGGGCGCAAACGTACACCCATGCCCCCGGCCATGATTACAACTAAATTTGGCCGCTCGCCAGGCGTCATAAGTTCATCCAACAAATGCAAGCCAACAATTCGTCGCTCCACATCGACAACGGGTAACTGGTGCAAATGATTAGCCTGCATTAATTTGAGCACCGCCTCATGACTTAGACCTGGATGCACCACCAATGGCGCTTCGTTTGCCAGCTCGATTGCAGGACTATCTAAATTGTAACCACGTAACAACCCTCGGCGAATATCACCATCAGTGAGCGTTCCTAACAAAATACCGTCTGAATTTGCAATTAATACGATTTGTGCAGTCGTATCATTCATATTTGCAATTGCATCTTTCAGAGTGACCTCTGATGGCAATACCGATTTTTTCCAGCCGCTTGTTGTGTTAATTCCGTGTTCTGACATATTTATTCACGCGTTCTCAGTAGCTCAAAGGCCTCAGCTGCCAAGTAACCAGCTGCAGCCCCACGTACTTTAGCCTGTGCACGTACGATATCAATGCTGCGCGGAAATGGAGGATCACCTAATTCGGATTTATAAACCGATAAAAGTTCTAATTTTCGCTCCAAATATTCTGTCACATCAATAAAGTAATTTGGACTAAAAGTTTCAGTACGGATTAGTCCGAAATCAGTTTCGGATAGTGTTTCATATGCAAGTACACGCTTGACCGTAGGATATCGAAACCACTTACTGCATGCAGCGGCAGCATCAAAGACTACACGATGGTCTGTATGAACATCTCCTCGATGAGGCACAAAAACTTCAGTTGGAGCGAATTCTTTAAAAACTTTTGAAAATTCAGATACTACTTGCGCCATTGGCAGCGCATCAAGCTCAGTCGGTGGTAATTTCAAATTTACAACCCGGTCAAAGCCTATTTCATTCGAAATCTTAGCAATTTCTGCTTGCCGCTCCTGAACACGTTTAGCCGGCCAACCCTTATCTTCATGTATATCAGTAACAATTAGCCAACAAAGTTTAGCGCCCTCCGCCTTTCGACGCAACAAAGCACCGCCACAACCCAAAACTTCATCATCTGGATGTGGTGCAATAACTAATGTTTTGATCATACAAGTAAATTTATTTTTTACGGTAAATTATTATCCAGTGTCTGGCATCGATCCCGTCAAATCGATACATTAGCTCTCCTATCTCTAACTCTTGCCCTGGAAAACAACGTAAAAGTGCATCTTCATCTGGAATAAGCACTACGCAACCCTCTTGTCCATCAACTTCGGATTTATATAAGCTATCACCAAGAGGACTCGACAACTTGTGTGTAATATCACCAGGAGCTGTCGTGGCTGCAATAAAAACCCCGCCAGGCGCCAAAACTCTATTTAGCTCTTTTACTGCTATGTTCCAACTTGCCCAATCGTTGTAACAAAGTACTTGCCATGCAACAATTGCATCAAAATAACTATCAGGCCAAGGCAACTTTTGCCCTGGAATGCCAACCTTCAAATCAGCCTGCAAGCCTAGGCTGTTTAAACGATTTCCAGTTGTGTTCAGGGCATGCTCTGAAATCTCAAATCCAGACATTTGCATTCCACGCTGCGCCAGATGAACAAGATTAGCACCAGTTCCACAGCCGTAGTCTAATACTTTACGTACTTTTTCGTCCAAATAGCGGTAAGTGCATCGAACGAATACATCATTTGGATATCTAAGATCATTCTTACCTTGTGCGTATAAGTCCTGCCATACTTTAGAATTTACTTCTAATGAATTTTTGTGTTTTTCACTCATTTCATCATCCTTTATTTTTACTTGGTTACTAGTGGATCTTCAACTTTTAAACGATTAAGTTTGAAATCTTCGTCTAGTAGTATTCTTAGTGCTCGATTTGCGCTTTTTCCATCACCATACGGATTTACAAGGTCGAGGAGTGAATCGCGAAATTTTTTACTTTGCACGTTGTCAATTGCGCTTTGAATGGAGCTTATATCGCCATCAGTAAAGATTACATTTTTTCCAGCACGCCGCCCTCTTTGACGCAAACCTACATTTATTACTGGAATTGGAATAGAAGCCGCCTCCATAATGCCAGATGAAGAGTTTCCAATAATAAAACGTGCGCCTTTATATAAACCTATAAAATCATCCCGCGTTAAATTTTTATATATATGTACACGATCATTCCCACGGAAATTTTCAATTACATTTATGACATCTCTACTCGCGGGGTCGCTGTTTGGGTAGCCAATGCAAACAAATACTCCTGAATTAATTGTTGCCTCAATAATATTTAACATATATTGACCTGCTACCGACTTCTCAGATGGATCAGGATGAAATAATGCAATTGCATAGCCAGTATCTGGCAAGTCTACTTTTAAACGCTTATTCAATATCGATATTGGCAATTGCTCTTTTTCAACAAAGTTGTCTAGAGCCAAACTCCCCGTTACAAAAATACGTTTTGAATCTTCGCCCATTGCTAACAGCCGCTCCTTATGCTCCAAGGTGGCTACAAAATGAGCAGTAGAAAGTTTAGAAACAGCATGCCTTACGGGGTTATCAACATGACCTGTTATTGTGTGATCTCCTCCATAGAAATGCACGGTCGGAACTTCCAAGTAGGCACCGAGTAAGGCCCCGATCCATACCTCCTCGCGATCGCCCGCATAAATAATAAGGTCTGGGCGCCAGTTGGCCACTGAGTCAATGACTCCTTGGAGCATGATGCTTGCAGTTTTTAATCTTGCTGCCGCACTATCGCCATCAATCAAACTTTCAACGCAAAGTAACGTTTTAATTCCATCCGACCTTATAAGGTCAATAGAATGCCCATATGTCTGTGACATATGGGCCCCTCCCACAAGTAGCTGAAAATCCACACCAGGCTCTTTATTCAACATGCGATAAAGACTACTCATTAAATCGTAGTCGGATCGTATACCTGTAATTGCTAATATTTTTTTCATTGCAACCCCAAAGAAAAGCCCTTCTCAATTGCATCTTCAATATGTGCAACATCTAAATTTGTTAATGCCATGTGAATCGGCAATGAAATTAGTTGAGTTACATTTTTCTTAAGATTAGGCATGTCAGATATATTTTGAAAATAATCTGCCATGCAATGGGAAAAAGACGATCTAGCATCAATATTGTGTTTCTGTAGATGCTTTATCCAACCAGTTGCCGACGAAGAAAAAAAATAATAGCGATAATTATTTGACACACCCTCATCACAACATACTGGTATTTGAATATCGGGACAAGATTCAAGTATGGCAGTATATCTATTTGCAATATACCTTCGCCTTTCTAGCATTAGATTAAACCGCTCTAATTGAGACAACCCTAATCCAGCTGCTAAATCAGAGAAACTCTGCCCATGCGTTGCAGTAAATCCAGATGATTCGTAATCTGAGACTTCGAGCTCTTGTTGCGAATGGCGCTGAGCACAATAAAAAAAATTTTTATCTGCGAATAGTGCACCACCACCGCCAGCAGTCATGAACTTTGTCGGCCCAAAAGACGTAATTGAAAAATCTCCATACGCAGTAAGTTCCTCACCCCGCCAAGTCGCTCCCAACGCTTGTGCACAATCAGATATAAGCGGAATATTTAATGACAAAAGATCATCAATCGGATCGCTACAGCCTCCGATATGCGTCATGACCAGTGCTAGTGTTTTTTTACTAACAACACGTCCAGCTGCTACAGAATCCATGTTCATACTGTGCTTCTGGACGTCTACAAAAATAGGTTTTAATCCCTCACGCACAACTGCGCTCACAACAGTTGGGCAAATATAACCACTCAGTACAACTTCATTAGCACCAGGATCACGCATTCGTAATACATGTAAACCGATTTCAATAGATGTAGCACCACTTCTTGTTAGTAAGCATTTGGATCGCCGAAAACGGTGCGCAAGTTCTGAAGAAAATTTATCACACAATTCACCTCGACCGACAAAGTTTTTTTCAGTGAGCTGGCTTATGTAACCAAAGTCATTTGCTACTACATGACTTGATGAATGTCTAATCACGAAGCAGTATCCATTTTCAGAAGATTTTTCCCACCTGCAATTCCCAAATTAAATAATGCATCTAAGCTAGACAACCCCAAAACGAAGTCAGATGCGCCTTTTTGCTTGTATACGGGATGATTAAAAATATCATATTCAAGCCTCATGCTTTGATTAAATTTTGCTTCATCTAAATACTCCCGCGCTCCACGTCCTGACAAATAAACATCAGCCCCTGAGGCTTTAATTAAATCAATTACCAAATCGCCTTTACGTGACTTTTCGTCGTATTCCATTTGACTTTGAAATATCACTTGGGTGTTGATATCAAACATACTCATAGTGAGCCTCATTGAAGCAACCACGGCCTCACATAATGTTTCATACTCAGATTCAAAAAAAAGATCAAGTTTAGGCATAACCTCACAAAACCCTGGATGTTTTCGATAGTTATTTAAAATGAAATTGCGATGTTGCTGCCGCCATCCATTATCTGCAATTAACAATTCGCGAAATTTTTTATTTAAATATCCTTTCCTATCTACTGAAATAGTTAGGTATTTGACTTTTCCATTTGATGTCAAAAATATATTTCTATTTTGATAGGCGCTATCTGATAGCTGCACATCATCCATCACCATATACACATCACTCTTAGCAATTTTGTGCAATAAGCCAAGCCAAGGAAAGTAACTTGGCTGATGAATAGAGAGCTTCATTAAAGAACGATCAACTCATCTGGTTGAAAATCCCGTACAGCTTGTCTTCCAATCACATCATCCCAGCTCATTGGTGAAATTCCTGAGCCTGGGCGCTTAGCTGTAATGTTGTCAGATGTGAATTTTTCGCCTGCTCGTATGACTTTACAAGCAACTAGAGATTTCCGAGCTATCGGCTTATTTCTTTTCTCACTGAGAGTAGGCCGTTTCACGCCATCTCCCATAGCTAATTCAATATTGCGGATAGACCGAATCATATTTGCCAAATCTTTTGGTTCAATGCTTGCGCGATGATCCGGACCAGAGAGGCTGCAGTCAAGCGTTAGGTGTTTTTCAATAACGCACGCACCAAGGGCTACTGCTGCAATTGCAACTTCAGTGCCTTCAGTATGATCAGAGAACCCGACCTGAACACCAAAGGCCTGAGCAATTGACTGCATGGCCTTTAGATTGACTTCATTCATTGGCGCAGGGTATTCGGTGTTGCAATGCAACACCACAATTTGGCTGCGAGGTGTACCTGCCTGCTCCAGTACGTCGAGTGCAGCCTCTATGTCGCCCAAGTTTGACATCCCAGTTGAAAGAATGACTTGTTTTGTAAAACCACCGATACGGCGCAAATAAGGTAAATTTGTAATTTCGCCGGAAGGAATTTTTATCCGCTTCATACCTAAGCTCATTAGGTAATCAAGACTTTGTAAATCAAATGCCGTAGAAAAAAATTCAATGCCTCGCCTTGCTGAATGCGCGATTAGCTCATCGTGCATTTGACTAGTCAACTCCAAACGCTTAAGCATTTGATATTGAGACTCATTAGACCCCGTGTTAGTGACTTGATAGTCTGCCTTTCGGGCTACACCAGTAACTAATCGCTCGGCGGCAAACGTCTGAAACTTAACAATATCTGCTCCAGAATCTGCAGCAGCATCTATGAGCGCCTTGGCCATTTCTATATCACCGTTATGGTTGACGCCGGCTTCTGCAATGATGAGAGTTCTCAAGATACGACTTTCAGTAAAGCTGTCAAATATTGTAAAGACCTGCTTTGTAACGCGCAAGGTTTGATGGGTCGGTGAACCATTTCGCAGTTTCCATTAAGCCCCGATGGAATCCATCCTTACCTCCGTAAGCTGGACTCCAGCCAAAGAGTTCAAATGCTTTTTTATTGTCAGCCCAAAGCCGCTCAACCTCGCTCTTCTCAGGCCTCAACCTAATTTCATCTGTTTCAATCTCGACTTCAGCGCCCATGACTTCCGCAATTGCTTTAACCGTGTCACCAATTGAAATTTCAAAGTTTGAGCCAAAGTTAACGACCTCACCTAACCCTTTTGTGCTTTTGAGCGCGGCGATAAAAGCACTAACCGTGTCGGATACATAATTGAAGTCGCGAGTTGGGTGAATTGACCCCAATTTAAGATGACGTGAACCATTAGCAATTTGCGTCATGATGGTAGGAATTACCGCCCTTGCCGATTGACGTGGGCCATAAGTATTAAATGGCCGAGCAATGACTACAGGCAGGTCGAAAGATGCAAAAAATGAATAGGCGAGTTGATCGGCCCCAATTTTTGAGGCGGAATATGGCGACTGCCCTTGCAATGGATGCTCTTCTGTAATGGGAACAAAACGAGCGGTTCCATACACTTCGCTAGTCGAGGTATGGATAACACGAGAAACCCCGAGGTCTTTAGCTGCCTGCAGGATGTTTAGCGTCCCTTTGACGTTGGTATCTATATAGGTGTCTGGAGAGTGATAGGAGTAAGGAATAGCAATTAGCGCCGCCAAGTGCAATACAGCATCACACCCAGCCATTGCTGCACGTACGCCATTGGGATCTCGAATGTCACCCGCAAAAACATCAATTGATGCTTTGATCTCTTCTGGCGCGCTATCTAGCCAACCCCACGAACCAAAAGAGTTGTAAAGAACAAATGCTCGCACATCGTATCCCTGACGGACGAGCGCTTCTGTTAGATGAGAGCCGATGAATCCATCCGCACCTGTTACCAAAATTTTTTTCATTTATATCAATTAATCGTCAACATTGAATAAGTCACGGGTATAGACCACATCTTTCACGTCATGCAACGCTGGAGTTTGTCGATTCGCAATGATGACATCAGCCTGCTGCTTAAAAGCAGCCAAGTCGCCTATTACCCGAGAGTGATAAAACTCGGCTTGCTGCAGCGCGGGCTCGTACACAATCACCTCAATGCCCTTGGCCTTAATTCGCTTCATGACGCCCTGTATGGCGCTGGCTCTAAAGTTGTCGCTACCCGCTTTCATAATCAGTCGGTAAATACCAACTACGGGCTTAGCTCCGGTTTTTGGGGCTTTTATTTCGGCTAGGCGCACCACTTCGGCGGCTACAAAGTCTTTTCGGGTGCTGTTTGCACTCACGATTGCTTGAATTAGCGTTTGTGGCACATCTTGATAGTTGGCAAGCAGCTGCTTAGTGTCTTTGGGCAAACAATAGCCACCGTAACCAAAGCTAGGGTTGTTGTAATGGCTACCTATGCGATGGTCTAGACACACACCATCAATAATTTGCCTGGTGTCTAGACCATGGGTCGCAGCATATGTATCTAGCTCGTTAAAGTAGGCCACTCGCATGGCTAAGTAAGTATTGGCAAATAGCTTGATAGCTTCTGCCTCAGTGCTGTCGGTAAGCAATACGGGCACATTTTGCTTAATGGCGCCATGCTGTAATAGCTGAGCAAATGCTAGCGCGCGGTCGCTTCGCTCACCTACAACGATGCGACTAGGATAAAGGTTGTCATGCAAGGCCTTACCTTCTCGTAAAAACTCAGGGCTAAAAATAAGCTGTTTCGCACCAAAGTCTTGCTTAATTTTTGCCGTGTAGCCAACAGGTACTGTTGACTTAATGACCATAACTGCCTGCGGATTAATAGCCATGACGTCTTTTATCACTGACTCAATGCTACTGGTATTGAAATAATTGGTTTCAGGATCGTAATCTGTCGGGGTGGCGATGATGACGTAGTCTGCACCGCTGTATGCTACGTGTTTATCTAGGGTTGCTTTTAAATTGAGTGGTTTGCTCTGCAAGTAATGTTCTATGTCGATGTCTTCTACGGGAGAGCATCGACTATTGATCATGTCAACCTTGGAAGCAACAATATCGAGCGTGACTACTTCATGCTTTTGAGCTAGAAGAATGGCGTTAGATAACCCAACATACCCCGCTCCAGCGATGGCGATTTTCAATTTATGCTCTTTCTGCATGCCGTTTCCTTGGCGCCATAAGGCTGTACTGCACCGAAACGACGCTCACGGCTTGAAAACCAGTGCAAGGCCTTATTTAATTCGGATACATCAAACTCGGGCCATAAGACTTGGGTGAAGTACAACTCGGCATAGGCAGCTTGCCATAGCAAGAAGTTGCTGATTCGCTGCTCGCCGCCAGTGCGAATTAGTAGATCTACGTCGGGCATGCCCGCAGTACTAAGGTATTGCGCCAACTGCGCTTGAGTTAGCTGTTCGGCGCTTGTTTCTAGGTGATCGGCTTGCCAGTTCCTAACTGCCTGCACTACGTCCCATTGACCGCCATAGTTGGCCGCCACCATCAGTGTGATGGCTTGGTTGTGTTGCGTGGCAGCCTCGGCAGCGCGGATGCGGGCTTGCAGCTCAGGCGCAAAGCCAGCCACATCACCAATCACCTTAAGGC
>JACCDS010286227.1_pt1 | contig 38300 bp, 42 predicted proteins | sample 7446441 | NCBI WGS metagenome assembly JACCDS01 (sample SAMN15323445, study PRJNA562643) | freshwater metagenome | isolation source: river surface water | place: USA:Blue River Watershed | collected 2017-08-17
AATTGCCTCGTCGTTGATGAGCGTGGAGTCGACATCAAAGACCACTAGAAACTTCGTCAAGGTGTAACCAAGCGCCCCTTGGCGACCACAGTGATGCCGCTATCGGTAACGGTGAAGCCGCGCTCTAAGTCGCGCTCTTTGCTAACGCCAATGCTGGCACCATCTGATACCACGACGTTTTTGTCCAGAATGGCCTTGCGAATAGCGCAGTCGCGACCGACCCGTACATCGTCAAGCAGGATTGACTCGGTGACTAATGTCCGCGATGAAACTCGAACGTTTGGTGAGAGCACAGAGCGATCTACCACTCCGCCGGACACCACAACTCCAAGGCTCACGATGGAATCTTGGGTGCGACCCTGGTTACCCTCGGAATCGTGAATGAACTTGGCCGGTGGCAAGTTGATCTGCTGGTTGTATACCGGCCAATCCGAGTTGTAGAGATTGAAAATTGGCATGGTTGAGATCAGGTCCATGTGAGCGTCGTAGTAGGAATCGATGGTTCCCACATCCCTCCAGTACGACTTATCGCGAGCGGTCGCTCCTGGGATCTCGTTGAATGTAAAGTCATAGGCTCCGGCGGTGCCTTGATTCACAAAGTACGGGATGATATCCCCACCCATATCGTGTGACGAATCGGGATTCTCGCCATCGCGCTCGATTGCATCGATTAGGGACTGGGCATTGAAAATGTAGTTTCCCATTGAAACTAGGGCCTGGGTTGGGTCCCCAGGAACTGGTTGTGGGTCGGCTGGCTTCTCACGGAAAGCCGCAATCTTTACAGGATTGGACTCATCCACCTCGATGACACCAAACTGTGGGGCAATTGCGATTGGCTGCCTAATCGCAGCAACGGTTGCCTCCATGCCGGAATCGATGTGTGACTGCAGCATCTGGTCGAAATCCATGCGGTAAACGTGATCGGCACCGACAACCACAACGTAGTCCGGCTTCTCATCGCTGAGTGCGTTCATCGACTGCAAAATCGCATCGGCACTGCCGGTGTACCAACGCTTACCTAAGCGTTGCTGGGCTGGAACCGACGCAACGTAGGCCCCCAGCAGCGGAGACATGCGCCAGGTCTGGGATACGTGACGGTCGAGCGAGTGGGATTTGTACTGGGTGAGTACCACTATGCGCCTGAGCCCTGAATTAATGAGGTTTGAAAGCGCGAAGTCAATTAGGCGGTAGCTACCGGCAAATGGCACGGCGGGCTTGGCTCGGTCTGCGGTGAGCGGCATCAGCCTCTTGCCCTCGCCACCGGCTAGAACCATCCCGAAAACTCTTGTTCGACCCATAGCCAAATGTTAGTTAATAAAAAAGCCCAACACACTAGCATTTCGGTATGCGTGTGGATTTTGTTACCAAGGAGTATCCGCCCAACATTTACGGCGGAGCCGGTGTGCACATCACCGAGCTGGTCAAGGTGCTTCGCTCGCGCATTCAGGCTAGGGTTCACGCCTTTGGTGAGCCAGTTTCCGAGACCGACACTTTCGGCTACTCAACTCCGAGTGCCTACGCACTGGCCAACCCAGCAATTCAGACCATGGCTACCGACCTTGAGATCGTTCAGGCAATCGCCGGAGCAGACCTGGTTCACTCACACACCTGGTATGCGAATTTCGCGGGTCAGATGGCTTCCATGCTGCACGGCATCCCTCATGTCATAACCGCCCATTCTCTGGAGCCTTTGCGCCCCTGGAAGGCAGAACAGCTAGGCGGTGGGTATGCGGTTTCATCATTCATTGAAAGAGCCGCCTACGAGCAAGCAAGGCGGGTGATAGCCGTCTCTCACGGCATGCGCAGAGACATTTTGAAGGCTTATCCGGAGCTGGATCCAGACAAAGTTGAGGTGGTTTACAACGGCATTGACTCGAATAAGTGGCAGCCAATCCTCGATGCCGACGTGGTCCGCTCCCTGGGAGTAAACCCCGATCAACGATCTGTGATTTTTGTCGGGCGCATCACCAGGCAAAAAGGACTTCCGTATTTCTTGCGGGCGGCCAGTCAGTTGCCCGACGATGTGCAGCTGGTGCTATGCGCTGGCGCGCCAGATACCCCTGAAATCAAGGCCGAGGTGGAGCACTTGGTGTCCGAGCTTTCCAAGACTCGCTCGGGCGTGATCTGGATTCCAGAGCACCTACCGCAACCAAAGTTGGCAGCGCTGCTGTCAGCCGCAGACCTATTTGTCTGCCCGTCGATTTACGAACCGCTCGGCATAGTCAATTTGGAGGCAATGGCCTGTGGGGCTCCCGTCATTGCAACCGCGACCGGTGGTATTCCTGAGGTGGTAGTTGACGGTGAGACTGGTTGGTTGGTGCCAATCGAGCAGGTGCAAGATGGGTCCGGCACCCCGGTTGACGAGCAGAGGTTTGTCAATGACTGGGGGAGCGCGCTGAATGCTGCTTTGGAGAGTGGCAAACTCAAGGAGTTTGGTGAGACTGGCAGAGTTCGAGCCAGAGAAGAATTCAGCTGGGAGTCAATCGCGACTCGCACGCTAGAGGTCTATTCCAGAGCACTTGGAAGCTAGGCTATTTTTCAATGTCTCAGGTGATTGATCTTCAGAATGTCAGCGTGGTTCGCAGCGGAAAAGCGATCCTCGACTCGGTAACATTTTCCGCAAATTCAGACGAGCGCTGGGTGATTTTGGGCGCTAATGGCGCTGGAAAGACCACCATGTTGCGGGTTTGCGCCGCCCAGATTCACCCTTCCTCCGGGCAGGCAAGAATCCTGGATCAGCGCTTGGGTGAGGTAAACGTTTTCGAGCTCAGAACTCGAATTGGCTTTGCCTCAAGCGCTTTGGCAAACCAAATCCCAAACAGCGAGACGGTTCTAAATGCGGTTATGACCGCAAGCTACGGAGTCACCGGGCGCTGGAACGAGACTTACGATTCGATTGACGAGCGCCGAGCTATGCGCGTGCTACGAGAGTGGCAGCTAGAGGATTTCGCTCAGCGACCCTTTGGGACGCTTTCTGATGGCGAACGCAAGCGAGTTCAGATCGCTCGGTCTGTCATGACTGACCCAGAATTGATGCTGCTCGACGAGCCAGTCGCAAGCCTAGATTTAGCGGCCAGAGAGCTTACGCTTCGATTGCTCAGTGGCTATGCGACCAGCGCTCAGGCACCAGCGATGGCCATGGTGACTCACCACCTTGAGGAAATTCCAGCTGGATTTACACACGCCCTGCTGATGCAAGACGGCAAGATCTTGGCCCGGGGTGAGATCGGTGCAACTATCACCAGCGCTGCGATATCGGAAACTTTCCGGTTCCCGCTGCAGGTTAGCTATCAAGACGGCAGATTCTCCGCGATTGCGTCCTAGACGAAGCATCGTTTTACTGCTAAGCTTTCCCGCTGTTGCTCTTTAGCAAAAAGATTTCACAAGAAGGAAACCATGAAGGCTGAAATTCACCCAACCTACGAGCCAATCGTATTTCGCGACTTGGCATCTGGCGTTGCATTTCTAACCCGCGCAACCATCACCAGCTCAAAGACCATTGAGTGGGAAGACGGTAAGACCTACCCGGTATACGACGTGGAAATCAGCTCTGCTAGCCACCCGTTCTACACCGGTAAGCAGCGCATCATGGACTCTGCCGGTCGCGTCGAGCGCTTCAACGAGCGTTACAAGAACTTCAGCTAATTTTTATTGGCCAACCCAAGACCGCACGGTAATCCGGGCGGTCTTGTTGTTTAAGCCACTTCTCAAATTCCAAGCTCTGCTCATCTGACCAAGCAACCTGAGCTGCATGCAGGTCAGCCATTTCAATGTTCAAGGCCGGAAACTTGCTGGCCTGGCGCTGAGCCAATCTTCCAGCGGCAATTGCATCGGCGGTTGAGTTGTGAGCGTCAACGAGTTCAACGTCGTAGTCCCGGCAAAGCGCGGTAAGGGTTCTTGACCCCTTGCCGGAGCGGAATTTCACCATTTGTCGATCCAGTACCAGCGGATCGATGACTGCTACTGGAGATAATGGAGCAATGCCGTAACGCGTGGCCTCAGAATGCAGAATTGTGAAGTCGTAAGGAGCGTTGAATGCCACCAATGCCATTTCACCGCCAAGTCGGCGCAGGTGCTCGATGATCTCTGCGATGGCACCGCTTGGCTCAACGCCATTGGCCTTAGCCATCTCAGTGGTGATGCCGTGAACATTGGCGGCCGCCTCTGGGATCTCAATCCCAGGATTCACTAGCCACTCGTGCACCTCGATGGGCTCACCGTTAGCGTTTAGAACGGCAACTGCCGCGGTAACGATTCGGGAAGTCTGCAGGTCCAGACCTGTGGTCTCCAGGTCAAAAACGGCTAGCTTTTTGCTCCAGGCTGGGCGGTTTGGCTCAAAATCAAAATCTAACAAGGCATCTCCTTCGCCCCAGACTACCCAGCCATACCGACACTCATAGACTTGACACATGCCGTATCTAAAACTTGCCGCTCCAGCACTCGCGGAATTGGCGGCGAAACGCGGACACCGCAAAGATTTAGCCGGCACTGCGGTTTGGCATTACCCCGCGGAAAATCCAAAGGGGAAGCTGCTTTTTATTCATGGCTTTCGAGGCGACCATCACGGTTTGGCTGCCACGGCTGCAGCGCTTTCGAATTTCAACGTCTACATTCCAGATCTTCCCGGCTACGGCAAGACTAAGGAGCTGGCAATACACGACCTAGACAGCTATGCCCACTGGCTAAAGCGACTTTGCGAGGAACTGGGTAGCGATGTCATCTTGCTTGGTCACAGTTTTGGCTCGCTTGTGGTTTCACGGGCGGTTAGCCTTGGGCTCGGCGCCAGAGCGATCGTGCTGCAAAACCCGATCACCACAAGATCGATTGATCAAAATGACCTTGCGAATCGCATTGCGCGAGGTTTTTACGGCTTGGCAATTGCCCTTGGCCGAACAGGCTCGGCGCTATTGCGCTCGTGGCTGGTGGTTCGTGTGATGTCGATTGCCATGGCCACCACCAGATCGCTAAGGCTTCGTTCTTGGATTCACGATCAGCACCACAGACACTTTTCGACCTATCGCAGCGACAGAGTCGCGCATGAGGGTTTTGCGGCGGCATCGAGTGCGAGTGTTTTGGACTACGCCGAGTCATTTAGCATGCCGACGCTATTGATCGCGGGGGAGAGGGACATGATTGCACCACTTGCCAATCAGGTAAAACTGCAAACCATGATTCCCGGTTCCAAACTCGAGATCATGGCCGGGGTTGGGCACCTAACCCACTATGAATCAGCCGCCGAGGTTGCAGAGGCTATTGAGCGTTTTGCAGGTGAACTTTGAAGCAGCTGGCTTTTGATGGCCGATTCATAAAACCGAATCATCCCGATGGTATTTCTCGGTTTAGCCTGGGTTTGATCTCTGAACTCGCCAAGTTGACCAGGCTAAAGGTAGTGGTGTGTGACCCTAAGGTTGCCGAGAAACTTCCCGACAATACCGACATCATTTGGGCGAGAAAGCCAACGTCAGCCCTAGAAATCTTGACAGCCTTGCAATTGAATTCGCATGGCATCGATGTGCTGTTTAGCCCCATGCAAACCACATCAGGCTTTGGCCGAAAGTTCAAATTAGTGCTCACACTGCATGATTTGATCTACTATCGCCACCGCACTCCACCGCGGGAATTCAATGCTTTGGTGAGGCTGATCTGGTGGTTGTATCACCTGAGCTTCATCCCTCAGCGAATGGTTCTCAATGGCGCTGACTCGGTTGTGACTGTATCCGAGACCACCAAGAGGCAAATGATGAAGCATCGCCTAACCAACCGACCCATTGATGTCGTCTACAACGCTGCGGATCGGCCCCAAACAGTGCCGGAGCGAGATAACTCCAAGGCCAGGTATCTGGTCTACATGGGGAGCTTCATTGGCTATAAGAACCTTGAAGCGCTAATCCGGGGCATGGCATATCTTCCTCAGCACACCTTGGTTTGCCTCTCCCGAATTTCAGATCAGCGAAAAACCGAGCTGACCGCGCTGGCAAATCAAATTGGGGCTAACGTGCAGTTCGAGAACGGTGTTTCGGAGGATGAATACCACCAGTGGTTGCTGCGCGCCCAAGCGCTGGTGACCGCATCCAGCGACGAGGGTTTTGGTATTCCAGTAATCGAGGCTATGGAGCGCGGAACCCCCGCCGTGGTGTCAAACTTGGACATCTTTCACGAAGTTGGCGGCGATGCGGCAATGTTTTTTAATCCTTCAGACCCCAAGACATTTGCGCGGCAGATAGAGGCTCTGGGGGATAATCAGAACTGGCTGACAGTATCTGGGAAATCAAAGATTCAAGCGGCGAAGTTCTCTTGGGAGACCTCAGCAAAGAAGCTTTTCGCGCTACTGAATCGAGTTTGAGCCCAGCGGCTCGGGTCGCCAGGCCTCAAGTTGCCAGTCCTCGCGATGGTGCAGGATGTGCAGCGAGGCATTCTGCAATCGCTCTCCGGCCGGCGGGATCTGCCCGGCGGTAACCTCACTGAGCACAAACCTAATCAACGCACCATGAGACACGGCAAGCACCTTTGAGCCCGCATAGGTTTTCTTGATGTGACTAAGTAGCTCCCGGGCTCTTTGCTCGACACTGGATTTAGATTCTGCACCGGGAATGTCATCCAGCTTGGCAAACTTCTCACCCCATTCGGCATAGGTCAAACCCTCACCAATGCCAAAAGCGCGCTCCAACAGCAGTGGCTCGATTTGAATCTGGTCGATACCAATTTGCTTGGCCACAATCTCGGCACTCTGACGGGCTCTGCCAAGTGGCGAACACAGCACCACATCCCAGCCGTGGTCGAGGTGTTTGGCGGCGTTCTCAATCTGCGCAATGCCAACCTGATTCATCGCGATATCCGCTGTGCCCTGAAGTCTCAGGTCAATATTCCAATCGGTTTGGCCGTGACGCAGAAGTCCAAGAGTGCTATTAGTCATTGAGGATTGCTCCAAGCAGGTTAGAAGTCGAGGCGGAGAGTTTCACATTGGCAATCAGGTCTGCCTTGGTGTCTCCTTGGTTCACAATCACAATGGGAATACCGCGCTTCTGAGCTCGCTTTACAAGCCGTAATCCGGAATTGACAGTTAGGGAAGTTCCGGCAACCAGCAGCCCCTCAGCCTGACCAATCAACTGCTCCGCAGTCTCCACCCGCGTAAGAGGCACCTGTTCGCCAAAGAACACAACGTCGGGCTTGTAATGCGCTCCACAGAAGCCACATTCGGGCACTCTGAAGTTCTTTCCCACTTCGACCTCGGCATCACCATCCGGAGTGAACTCAACATCTTGAAAACGATTTACCTCGGGGTTGAGGTTTGCGATGCGCGCATCAAGCTCCGGTCTAGAGAGAATGTCACCGCAACCGGTGCAGAGCACGCGATCCAGCCGACCGTGAAGCTCTAAAACCTTCTTAGATCCGGCCTTTTGGTGCAGGCCGTCTACGTTTTGAGTGATTATGGAAAAGACCCGACCCGCCGCCTCTGCGGCAGCAAGTGCTTGGTGACCGGGGTTTGGCTGAGCGCGCTCTACTCTGCTCCAACCGACATAGGACCTTGCCCAGTAGCGAGCTTGGTTTTGCTTGGATCCCATGAAGTCGTCGAAAGTAAGTGGGTGCCTTGGCACTCGTCCAGCACCTCGATAGTCCGGGATGCCACTGTCGGTGGAGATTCCTGCGCCGGTAAGGGTCAAAATTTGCTTGCCCACCAAAAGATTTCGAGCGTGCTCGAGGCCGTATTCCATGGCGGAAGACAGCGGTTCGGAGGGCATTTGATAAGTCTAGGGTCGATGCTTCTCGCAGAATTTAGAAACCGGTAAACCCAAACAAAAACATTGTGTCCGAAAGGGGACTTGAACCCCTACCTCCTATCGGAGACTAGCACCTCAAGCTAGCGCGTCTGCCATTCCGCCACCCGGACAATGCACCCAGCCGAGGCCGAGCAAGCCAATAATCTAGCACGAAGTTGCCAAGCAATCCATCGCGGGGTTCTTGGATAATCGCTCTTTCAGCACTAGCGTTGGAAACATGCATGAAGAACCAGCACTGGCACTGAGGCAACTAATCGCAGCACTGGAGCGTCATTTAGACACCTGTGCTAGCAAACGACCTGGTTCGGACCAAGAAATTCAAGAGGCATACGATCAAGTTGCCCAAAGTTTTGAAAAATACGAAGACGTTTTGGAATCTGTCTACGGGGAGTATCTTCCAATCGTTGCCGAGGATGAATGAGCCTTATAGAAGCCCTGCTCCTCGGAATCATTCAGGGTCTAACTGAGTTTTTGCCGATCTCGTCGAGCGCCCATGTGCAAATTGCGCAGGAGTTGATGGGGCTCAGTGAGTTGTCAAAGCCGCAGCTAACGGCGTTTATTGCCACCATTCAAATTGGCACGGAGCTTGCGGTTGTGGTCTACTTTTTCCGAACCATCATTGAAATTCTCAAGGCGTTTTTCACAGAGGGTCTTCGGCCGTTTTCAAAGCAATCCAGCCAGTCCAAGCTCGGTTGGCTAATCATCATTGGCACCTTGCCGATTGTGGCACTGGGGCTGTTATTTCAAGACTTTATTGAAAACCAATTGCGTCAGCTTTGGGTAATTGCCCTGATGCTGATCGGCTTTGGAATCTTGCTCGGAATTGCCGATAGATACGCACCCAAACGAAAAACGATTGAAGAGCTGAATTTCAAATCAGGTCTGGTCTTTGGCTTCGGACAGGCGCTCGCCCTGATCCCTGGAGTCTCCCGCTCCGGAGGCAGCATCACGGTTGGATTGATGTTGGGCTTCACGCGTGAAGCAGCGGCTCGCTACAGCTTTCTTTTAGCGATTCCGGCGGTATTGGCAGCCGGTGGCTATCAGTTTCTGAAGAGCTACCAGGACCTGCCGCAGGATCTACTTTGGGCAACAGTCGCCGCCACGGTTGTCAGCTTTGCGGTTGGCTACTCAGTTATTGCCTGGTTGCTGAAATACCTGGCTAGGGGCTCGTTTATGCCATTTGTGATTTGGCGCGTCGGAGTTGGAACGTTGCTGCTGACTGGGCTTGGTCTCGGGGTGATTTAGCCTTCGCCAGCTCCGTCTTTGCGCTCATTTAGGTAGCGTTCGAATTCCCTAGCAAGTGCGTCACCGGAAGCCTGCTCGCTCTCCAACTGGTCTCGATTTGCCTCCAGTTGGGAAACATAACTGGTCATCTCTTCATCACCCTCAGCAACATCGTCGATGGAACGCTCCCACTCAAATGCCTGATCTGCCAATTCCGTGGTGTCGAAGCTAATTCCGATTAGTGAGGTGATCTCTGCCAAAAATCCAAGCGCTGCCTTGGGATTACTGGTGTTGTGCACATAGTGCGGCACCGAACCCCAAAGTGATAGCACTGGAATGCCCTCGGACTCAAAGGCCTGGGCCAAAATCGAAAGGATTCCCACCGGCCCCTCGTAGCGTGATGGCTCTAAGTCGAAGCGAGCCCGGAACGCTTCATTTTGGCTGGATTTGAAGATTGGCATCGGGCGGGTGTGGGGGACATCGGCCAGCATTGAGCCGAGCATGATTACCGAATCGATCTCGCGGTCCTGAACCATTTCCAAAATCTCCGCCGCAAAGCTCAGCCAGCGCCGAGAGGGCTCGCTGCCAATCAGCAGATAGAGCCGATCAAGCGCTGGGTTTAGATCAATGTGTTCGCGGTCGGCCTGCATAAACTCGGCCCCCGGCCAAGAAATGGTGCGATTACCGGCTTCATCCACCTCGACCATTGGCCTTGAAAACTGGAAGTCGTAGTAGTCCTCTGGGTCCACTGCCTCCAGAGTTTGGGCACCAATCTGCTGCGCGATAGCCTTCAGCGCTCCAGAGGCACCTTCGGTGGCATCATTCCAGCCCTCGAAGGCAATCAGTAACACTCGACCAGTAAGCAAGCCGCTCCTTTTTTGATAATTACAAACTCTAATTCAGAGCACAACTAGACTTTAGGCCAATGTCCACATTGACCTTCCCCAAAGCCGTGCTGTGGGATATGGACGGCACGCTAGTTGATTCAGAACCCTACTGGTTACTGAGCGAATCCGCGCTGGCTCAGGATTACGGCAAGGTTTGGACTCAGGAACATGGTCACGAGCTAATCGGTAAGTCGCTCTACGACTCCTCGGCAATCCTCAAGGATCGCCTAGACATCAAAGACCTCACCCCACAGCAGATAATCGACCGGCTAACCGACTCTGTGATCGCCAAATTGCAACTGTCGCTGCCATGGCGGCCAGGAGCGCTTGAGCTGCTAATGGAGCTCAAGCAGGCTGGTATTAAGACGGCACTAGTGACAATGTCAATGCGAAGAATGGCGCTTGCGGTGGTTGAGGCGATACCGTTTCAAGCCTTTGATGTTGTGGTCGCGGGTGACGATGTGACTTTCGGCAAACCCCACCCGGAGCCCTACCAAAAAGCCGCTGAGCTTTTAGGTCTCCAGGCTCATGAGTGCATTGCCATCGAGGATTCGGTGACCGGTTTGAAATCCGCCGAAGCTGCCGGCTGCCTTCCGCTTGGCATCGTGAACCTTATGCCGCTGGAGGCAACTGGAACCCGCGTAATTCGCAATAGTTTGACCGAAATGAACCTAGAGGCACTGCGAGGTCTGAAGTGAGTGTTTTTCAAGCGGGGGACCGCGTCCAACTGACCGGCCCAAAGGGTCGACTAAACACCATCACCCTGGTAGCGGGCGCACGCTTTGGCACCCACAAGGGTGATCTTATGCACGATGACATCATCGGTTTGCCAGATGGTTCGGTAGTGAGCAACCAAAGTGGAGTCGAATATTTGGCTTTGAAGCCTCTATTGACAGACTATGTGCTCTCAATGCCACGCGGCGCTGCCATTGTTTACCCAAAGGATGCCGGCCAGATCATCGTTGAGGGCGATATTTTCCCGGGTGCGACCGTGATCGAAGCCGGAGTGGGCTCTGGGGCACTCTCCAGTTACCTACTGCGCTCAATTGGTCAAGATGGCAGGCTCTATTCCTTTGAGCGCCGCGATGAGTTTGCCCAGATTGCTCAGGCGAATGTCAAAAATCACTTAGGTGGCGCGCCCAAAAACTGGACTGTGACCATCGGTGACCTGCAGGAGAAGTTGCCTGAGGTGATTACCCCGCACACCGCGGACCGAGCCGTGCTGGACATGCTGGCGCCTTGGGAGTGCATCGGTGAGGTCGCGGCCGCTCTAAAGCCAGGCGGTTTGCTAATTTGCTACGTAGCGACGGTGACTCAGCTTTCCAGAACCATCGAGGCGATCAAGGACCAGGGTGAATTCACCGCCCCGGTCGCCTGGGAGTCAATCGTTCGCGGTTGGCACGTCGAGGGCCTTGCGGTCAGGCCAGACCACCGAATGATCGGACACACTGGTTTCCTACTATCTGCGCGCAGACTTGCACCGGGCACGGTGCTCCCTCAGTTCAAGGCAAAGCGCGCCTCCAAGACCGAATACACCGACGAAGATTTCGAGATTTGGCTTCCGGATGCCATTGGGCAAAGACCAATCAGTGAGAAAAAACTTAGAAAAACGGTCCGCAAGGTTACTAACGAAGCCAACCTGCGGGACAATTAGAGCTGCTGAAAGAAAGAATCCAATTGCGTAAATTCACCCCGCTTGCACTCATTCCGCTTCTTCTGCTGGCCGGCTGCTCCGCAGCTCCTGCCGCAGAGCCAGGCTCCTACGCTGCAATGAGCGCTGGCAGTGAGCCAGCGTGCGAGACCTACCATGGTGGCGATGCCGTTGAGCAGATCAACGTTGAGGGTGCATTTGGCGAGGAGCCGACCGCAACCTTCCCAACTCCAATCACCGGAACTGGGATTGAGACCAAGGTAATCAGCGCCGGAACCGGCGGAAAAATTGTCGGTAACCAGCGCGTTGCACTGCACTTCACCGGCTACAACGGCACCACTGGGGAGCAGTTCCAGGGCAGTGAATTTGGTACCGAGAACTACATCATCCAGGACCTTCTGGTTGGCAGCTTGCCAAACTTCTGCAATGCACTTACCGGTGTTGAGGTTGGATCGCGCGTTGCGGTGCTGCTCGATGCTGAAAACGCACATCAAAGCCAGGGCGTTGATAGCCTAGGCATCGGTGCGAATGATGCCATCATCTTTATTTTCGACGTTGTCGATGCATACCTGCAGCGCGCTAGCGGTGAAGCAAAGTCCCCAGAGGCCGGTTTGCCAACCGTGATTTTGGCCCCTAATGGCCAGCCTGGCATCCAGATTCCAGTCGGCGATGCGCCAAGTGAATTCAAGCGCAGCGTTCTAATTGAAGGTGCCGGAGAAGAGATCGCCATCGGCGACACCGTAGTGGTTCACTACTCAGGTTGGACCTGGGAGGGTGAGCAGTTCGACAGCTCATGGGAAACCTTGGCACCTGCTTCATTCCAGGTTTCGGCCGAAAGTGTGATTCAGGGCTTTGTGCAGTCACTCGAGGGCGTCAAGGTCGGCTCCCAGGTGGTAGCGGTGATTCCCCCAGAATTGGGATACGGTGACCAGGCACAGGGCTCGATTCCAGCCGGCTCAACCCTTATCTTTGTTATTGACGTACTGGGCAAGGAATAAAAGAAACGGGGGTTTGTGATGAAGCAATCTCCCGCAGAGCGCCTCTTTACGCTCACCTGCTACCTGCTCAGCACCGAAATCAAGGGGCTGAGCAAGCAAGACATCTATCGCGCCGTGCCTGGATACCAGGACTCAAAGAGCCAAGAGGCTCTGGACCGTCTATTCGAGCGCGATAAAAAGTCCCTAAAAGAAGCGGGCATTCAGCTTGAGGTGATCAATAACTTTGGCTTCGAAGATGGCGAGAATGCTCGCTATCGAATCGCTAAGGAGTCTTTCCAGTGGCCCAAGGATCTCAAGCTGGATAGCGCCAAGATGCAGCTTTTGGAGCTTGCGGCCAAGGCATGGAACAATCAGCTACTCGAAGGAAGTGCACAGTCCGGACTCACCAAATTGAAGTCGCTGGGATTGGTTGCCAGCAATACTGACCTGACGCCCTTCACACCTCGGCTTCTAATTCGTCATGCCGCTTTTGCGCCGCTTGCTAGGGCCATTGAAGACGGCGTTCAGGTGGCATTTCGATATCAAAAGCCCGACGGCTCACTCTCGGACCGCATCGTGTCACCGCAAACTCTGAGGCAGATTGAAGGTCAGTGGGTGCTCTTGGCAATTCACGATGGCCAGGCTAAGAATTTCCTATTGCGACGCATCATCTCTGAGCTATCAATTATTGATGCCGAGGCAAAACGCCTTAGTAGCCAGGAGCTGCAGCAGGTCGAGCAGGAACTGAACGATTTTGTGCGGGGAAATTTGGCAATCATCAAGGTCGCGTTCGATACCGAGGCCCAGCTAGCGCTCAAGCCGGATGATTCCGGACTAGCCAAATTGAATTTCATGGATGAGGCGCTTTTGGCAGAGGATCTTCTGGAATTCGGCTCGGATATCGAGGTCATCGAGCCTGAGTCTCTAAAGCGTCGCATTCGCTCTCACCTCAAGGCGGTGATGAAGCAGCATGCCTAAACAAGAAATCGACGGTGATGGTCTTTTCAACCTAGCTCTCGCGATCGTCGGGTTGGTGTTGAAGTCCGGCGGTATCAAGACTTCCGAGCTCGCCGAGCACTTTGACGTCAGCGAAAAGGTGATTCAAAAGGCGGTCTTCGCGATCACCAACAGTGAGGACCTAACCTCTCCTCAATCACATTTCTATTTGAACTATGACGCTTTCGAAGAAGGTGTTGTCGACTTCTCAGTCGGTGGCGCTAACTTGGAGCAAACCCCAGCCCTCAGTCGCTACCAGCAAACCTCACTGGCAATCGGGTTGGAATATCTTGCCAGTTTGGAAGAATTTAAGGGCAATAAAGCCCTTTCGGAACTGCGAGCAGCACTGAGCGGCGAGGTAGTAAATCGAGTTGTGGCCCGGCCATCGGTAGATGTTGACGAGCTGGAGATCCTCAGGCAAGCGATCCTTGAGCAAAAGCAGGTTCAGTTTGACTACATCAACCAGCTCGGTAAGAAATCGCAACGTAGGGTCGATCCACTGCGAATCGATTTGGTTGGCAATAAGCACTATCTCCGCGGATATTGCCTAGATTCCGAGGCGCTGAGAACCTTCCGAATCGAGCGCACCTCAAACCTGATCGCGACCGAGACGACCATATCTGTCCTGGCTAAAAATGAAGTAATCCCCGATGAGGTCTATGGCACCGGCGAGGGTGAACTTGTTGAGTTAATAGCCGAGAACCAGGCTGGCGAGATCTTCTGGAATTTCCCCGTGGCCGGCCCAGTGACTAAAAAAGACGGCAAAATTCACGGCTTTATCAAAGTGGGCAACATCGCGGCAATTGCGAGGCACGTTGTGCGCTATGGGGGAGCGGTTGAGGTAGTGGCTCCTGACGGTGCGAGACAGGCGGTAAGGGAGTTTGCAGCCAAAAGCCTTGAGGGGACCCAGGTGGCTGACGAATGAATTGGTATTGGTTTATTGGCCTAGCTGCCATTTTTGCGAGCCTTTACTGGCTGGTGCTGGTTGGGTATCGGCTCTTTTTGAGCCTGAAGGGGCTTCAAGCCGCAGCCGTGCCACTGAATTCAAATCTCGCACTGATTGCCGAACCAATTGAACGAGAGTTCATCGCGGCCAAAAATCACACCACGGCTGACCTTACCGAAGTGTTAGCAAAGCGTGAGCAACTCAAGAACGCAAAGCGCGATGCCGTCGAGGCACGAAGGCGTAGACTGATTCAACGTTTAAACCAAATGAATTTGGACAAGAGGTAATCGCATGAGACTTCAGGGCTGGGAATGGATCATTATTCTGGCAATCGTTTTGCTGCTTTGGGGCGCTCCTAAGCTGCCTGGCTTGGCAAAGAGCATGGCTCAGTCAATGCGCATCTTCAAGAAGGAAATTGGCACAGAGGCCAAGCCAAAGATTGCTGAGGCAAAGCCTGAGGCTGCCGCAGTTGACGCCGAAGTGACCCCTGAGGGCGAGCAGAAGCAAGGCTAATGTTCGGGCGCAAAGATAAAGAGCGCCGCATGTCCCTTGGCTCTCACCTGCGAGAGCTACGAATCAGACTTTCTTGGTCGGCGGCCTTCCTAGTAGTCGGTACCGTCATCGGATGGTTCCTATTTGAACCAGTCTTCAAGCTACTTCAAGCCCCACTGCTAGAGGTGACCAAGGCCAGGGGCATCGAGGCAATTGTCAATTTCGGAACTGTGGTTTCGGCGTTTGACCTGAGAATTCAAGTTTCGATATTCCTCGGAGTGCTAATCACCTCGCCCTTTTGGCTATACAACCTGTGGGCATTTGTGTCGCCGGGACTCAAAACCCGCGAGCGCCGCTTCACCTTGGGATTTGTTTTTAGCTCTGTCCCGCTGTTTCTAACCGGTGCCTATATTGCCTGGACATCACTACCAAGCTTCGTGGTCGTCCTGATTGGTTTTACCCCCGAGGGCAGCTCGAACGTCATTAACGCAAGCGAGTACATCTTGTTTGCGATCCGCATCGTCTTAGTGTTCGGTCTAGCGTTTGTAATGCCGGTGCTGCTGGTGCTGCTGAACTTCGCAAACCTGTTGACTGGCATGGCGATTCTCAAGGGTTGGCGCTTGGCAGTATTCATCATCGCCTGTGTCTCGGCTTTAGCAACGCCTACCGCCGACCCAATGTCGATGTTCCTGCTGATGGGCCCACTTTCGGCGCTTTACTTTGTGGCAGTTGGTGTATCAGTGCTAAATGACAAGCGTCGCGCTCGACGCGATGCCAAGCTGCTTGGCGAAGAGCTCGAAGTTGAGTGATCTTTCACCTTCCGAGCGTTATCAGCGAGCAAAAGTAAGAGCAAAGGGCAAGGAGCTTGCCAACTTCAGCGCAACCCTGAAGTTTCCCCTCGATGACTTTCAAGAACAGTCCTGTATCGCCCTAGAGAGCGGCTCTAACGTGCTAGTGGCTGCACCCACGGGCGCTGGCAAAACCATCGTCGGGGAGTTTGCAATCCATCTCGCGGTTGCCAGCGGTCAGAAAGTTTTCTACACCACTCCGATCAAAGCGCTGAGTAATCAAAAGTTTGCCGAGCTCGCCGCCAGGTATGGAAAAGGCATGGTTGGACTACTAACCGGTGACTCCAACAACAACTCCGATGCGCCGATTGTGGTTATGACCACCGAGGTGCTCAGGAACATGATCTATGCCACCTCGACATCGCTTCGCGACCTGGGGTATGTGGTGATGGATGAGGTGCATTACCTTGCCGATCGCTTCCGAGGAGCCGTTTGGGAAGAGGTGATTTTGCACCTGCCCAAGGATGTCAAGGTGGTCTCGCTCTCGGCCACCGTCTCGAACGCCGAGGAGTTTGGCGCTTGGTTGGGCGAGGTGCGCGGCAATACTCAAATCGTGGTCTCGGAGCACCGACCGGTGCCGCTGCATCAGCACGTGATGCTGGGGGATGAACTGCTCGAACTATTTGAGCCGGGTTCAAAAAAGGGAAACGTTAATCCTGAGCTACTGCGCAAGCACCAAGCCCGCGCACGCGGACCAATCAGGCGCTCAGGCAAATGGGGAGGCAAGCAGTATTCACCCCAAGATAGAAATCGCAATCAGAGTCAGTTCCCAAAACTAGAAAAACCAGAGGTAGTTCTCGAGCTTGAAGAGCTTGAGCTGTTGCCAGCAATTTTCTTTATCTTTTCCAGAGCAGGTTGCGAAAAAGCTGTGGAGGCATGCAGGCGCTATGGAATTCGACTCACCTCCAAAGAGGAGCAGCAGGAGATCCGGCGGTTGGTTGATGCCAGATGTCAGTCGATTCAAGATGAGGATTTAGATACTCTCGGCTACTTTGACTGGCTAGCCTCCCTGGAGCGCGGATTTGCAGCCCATCACGCGGGAATGCTGCCGGCGTTCAAAGAGGTCGTTGAAGAGCTTTTTCTTAGAAAACTGGTCAAAGTGGTATTTGCCACCGAGACCCTGGCGCTTGGCATCAACATGCCAGCCAGAACCGTGGTCTTGGAGCGTCTAGATAAATTCAACGGTGAATCCAGGGTTGCCATCACTCCGGGGGAGTACACCCAGCTGACTGGTCGAGCTGGCCGAAGGGGTATCGACACCGAGGGTCACAGCGTCATTCTTTGGGGCGCTCAGCTTGATCCGAATGTGGTGGCAGGGCTGGCATCCAAGCGCACCTACCCGCTGAACAGTTCGTTTAGGCCGACTTACAACATGGCGGTCAATCTAACCGCTGCCTTCGGGGCAAATCGGGCCAGCAAGATTTTGGAAAAGTCTTTCGCTCAGTTTCAAGCCGACCGCTCGGTGGTTGGACTGGCGCGCTCGATCTCTGAAAAACAGGAGTCCCTGGAGGGCTATGAGGAGGCCATGCAGTGTCACCTGGGCGACTTCGTGGAGTACTCGTCCCTCAGGCGTGAACTGAGCGATCTGGAGCGCAGCGGAGTCAGCGCAAAGCACCGTGCTGGCAAAGATATTCGTAATTCGCGCTCACTACGTCGCATCGACAACGACATCGCGGATCTCAAGAAGGCGATGCGTGCCCACCCTTGTCACGGCTGTTCTGACCGCGAGGCACACGCCCGATGGGGGGAGCGCTACCAAAAGCTTCGCAAGGAGATCGAGGGCACCATTGCAGCCATTGAAGGTCGCACTAACCAGGTAGCCAAGACCTTCCAGCGAATTTGCCTACTTCTAACAGACCTCGGCTACATGCTGCAGGACGAAGATGATTTGGAGATAACAGCCAAGGGACAGCGGCTGGCAAAGATTTACGGCGAACGTGACCTATTGATTGCAGAGTGTCTCAACCGAGGAGTTTGGAGCAAGTTAGATCCTGCCAACCTAGCCGCCATGGCGATGGCGTTGGTTTACGAAGGTCGACGTGACGAGGCGGAATACGACCCCAAGCTTCCCAAAGGTAACTTCGCTGAGGTGCTGGCGCAGACCGAGGCCATTCAGGAAGAGTTGCTCGAACTTCAAACCAAGTACCGATTACCGAAGGAGACTCAACTTGAGCTGGGGATCTCCTGGGCGATTTACCGCTGGGCTTCTGGAGCAAGGCTTGACGATGTATTGAAGCTCTCCGGTTTGCTTCCCGGTGACTTTATTCGCTGGACCAAGCAGCTAATTGACCTTCTGGACCAGATCTCCAAGGGTGCAGACCCTGAGGTCGCGAAGACCGCCTACGATGCTATGGATCAGGTCAAACGCGGCATCGTTGCCTATAGCTATTACGTCTAGGTTTTAGGCTACTTCGGTGATGATGCAGTTGCTTTGGCGAATCCCGCTGGCCGTATTAGGGTCCGCCCTGGCGCTATTTGCATTCCCAACCGAGGGCGTTTGGATTCTCGCGCTGTTTATTCCGGGCCTGATCTTTTTAGCAACCAGGGGGATGGGGTTTTGGGCGGCATCGGCCCTAGGTTTTATTTCCGGTCAGATTTACTACATCACGCACATCGAGTGGTTAGCGCTCTATCTCGGGCCGGTTCCCCTGATTGCACTGAGCACACTGATGTCTCTTTACTTCGCTTTCGGTGTTGGACTAACCGCCTGGTTATACAAGCGCCTAAAGCCCAAGGGTTTCGGTTTACTCGGCTTTGCTTTTGCCGCAGCTAGCGTCTGGACGCTGCGCGAGTGGTTTGGGTCCAATTTCCCGTACGGGGGATTCCCCTGGTCGCGGCTGGGCATGACTCAGGCTGATGGTTGGTTTGCCAAATACGCCTGGTGGGGCGGCATCTCGCTGATCACATTTGCGATGGCCCTAATCTCGGTGCTGCTGGCACTGGTGGTGCTTGAACTTCGCCGGCGCAAACCAGAAAAGATTGTGGCGCTCTCGGCGGTAGCCGCGGTGACGGCCCTGATTCCGGCATTTACTCCGATTGGCTGGGGCACTGAACAGGTGGGGGAGATCAGGATCGCTGCGGTGCAGGGGAATGCGTTGGCGGGGCTATTCGCAAATCATGACCGCGGCACAATCCTGCAAAATCACCTTGACGCCAGCTACGCCAATATTCCAAATGATGAGAAGTTGGATCTGATCGTCTGGCCGGAGAATGCCTCGGATCTTTCGCCTTTGGTATCACCGCAAGCCAGGGCTGAAATAGAAACTTTGGTGGCGCAGTATGACGCACCGATAACCTTTGGCACCATCACCGCTTCGGGTGAGGATGTCTACAACTCAACCATCTTCTGGGAACCCGGAGTTGGCCCAACCGACTACTACGACAAAAAGCGACCGGTGCCATTTGCTGAGTATGTGCCCGATCGACCTTTCTGGCGCAGCCTGGCCCCGGAGCTAATTGACCTAGTCCCAAGGGGATACTCTTTTGGCACTCGAGATGGGATTTTTGCCACTGACAAGTTTGTGGTCGGAAGCCTAATTTGTTTTGAAATTGCTGCGGATGACATTCCCCGAGGTCTTGCTCGCGAGGGTGCCCAGCTGATTCTTTCGCAAACCAACAACGCCGACTTTGGCTACAGTGACGAGACCTTCCAGCAGGCCGCCATCGCGAGGTTACGTGCGATTGAAACCGGTCGTGCGGTGGTGAATATTTCCACCGTTGGGCTAAGTGCTATCTATCTGCCAGACGGCTCGGTGCTGGATGAACTCACCTGGTACACCGCAGACGCGATGATTCAAAATGTGCCGCTGATTCAAGGCAGCACCCCGGCCACTTCATTTGGCCTTTGGTTTGATGCCGTAAATGCGCTGCTGGCCGCAGGGTTTGTCGGTTTGGGTCTAAGGCGCAAAAAATGAAGACCCTGGTCATGATGCCCACCTTTAACGAGATCGAAACCCTCGAGCGCTCGGTCACCGAACTGTTTCGCTACAACCAAGGCATTGAGCTTTTGATAATCGATGACAAGAGCCCTGATGGAACTGGAGCTCTGGCGAGCCGACTCTCAGAGATTCATCCGCGCACCTATGTGCTGCACAGAGACCAAAAGCAGGGGCTTGGTAAGGCCTACCTCGCCGGCATGGAATGGGGATTGGCAAGGGATTTCGAGCTCTTCGTGCAAATGGATGCCGATGGTAGTCACCGCGCGGAAGACCTTCCCAAGTTACTCTCGCAGGCAAGCAAAGTCGGATTGGTGATCGGTTCGCGCTGGATACCCGGGGGAGAGGTGCACAACTGGCCCTGGTACCGAAAGGCAATATCTCGATTTGGCAATTTTTATGCCGCCAAAATGCTTGGCTCTGACCTGGGTGATCTAACCGCCGGCTTTCGCATATACGGCAAAGAGCTGCTGCTTCAATTGCCCCTCAGTGAGGTTGCGGCCCAGGGCTATGGCTTTCAGGTGGAGATGACCAAGAACGTGCTTGAGTTGAGGAGCCAAATCACTGAGGTTCCGATTCACTTCGTAGAGCGCGAAAACGGCTCCAGCAAAATGACATTGGCGATTGTCGTGGAGGCCTTTGTGCTGGCGACCCGCTGGGGGATTGGGCGCCTTTTTAAGCGGTGAGTCTGCCGCGTGAGCGACGTTCGCGCATTTCCGCCAGGACCTCAGCCAGAAGTTCTTCGAGCTCTTCACGAGTGCGTCGCTCCAAAACCATGTCGTAGTGCGAGCGCTTTTCGTCCACCTGCATTCCGGTGACTTCAATTTCGACACCGTTTTCAAGTCTTACTGCCACCGAACCGCAGTCCGAACATTCCCAGGTCTGAGGCAGTTCCGCTTCCATCGAGAAAATAACTGGAAAGGTGTGGTCCTGCTGGCAGCGGAACTCACAGGTTTGCCTAGAGGCAAGTTCGACTCCGCGATCACTTTCTAGTGATTGCGAACCTAGTCTCATACCGCGCATTGATTCAGCCATGCACAAGCCAACTAACGAGTCGCGCTGGTCATTCCTAAAACATTCAATTCACAGCAAGCGCTCAGAAATGAAATAGATCAACTCGGTCCGAGACGATGCCGGTTGCTCCACGCTCAAGCAAAAGCTGGCCTTCCGATGGCTGATTTACTGTCCAGAAATGAACCTCTAGACCCAGCTTGCGAGCTCGAGCGATAAAGCGCCGAGTATCCAGCCGAATCGGCCCGAAACTCCTGGGAACCTGAATGGCGTCGAAGTTCTTTGCTAATGCCGCAGATCCCAATCCGAATAAGCAGTGACTGATCCAAAGCGCCAGAACTTCGCTGCTGGATGCACTGGTTGCGACAGGTGAGCGTAGGAGCTTTAGGGTCGATAACTTTCTGGAGTTTGAAAAGCTGGAAACCAAAACTCGATCGAAAGCACCCAGCTGATTGATTGCGTCGGCGGTTGCCTTACAGCCCGCCTCAGCCTTCACGTCAAGATTCAACCTAAGGTTTGGAAATCGCTGCAGCACCTCTAGAAGGCTCGGCACCTTTGAACCGTGGGTCAACGAAAGGGCCTGGAGCTCCGAAAGTGTAAGTTCACTGATTTTCAGGGGGAGCCTGGCAACTCGCTCCAAATCGTCATCGTGAAACAGCACCGCGATGCCGTCTTTGGTGGCGTGAACATCGGATTCAATGTGAGTGGCACCGTGTTTCAGGGCTTCCTCGAAAGCCTCAATGGAATTTTCATCGACGTCACTTCGATGCTGACTCAGGCCGCGGTGGGCAAGCAGATGCGGGCGAGGGGTTGCAAAATAGCTTTTGCTAACGAATTCTGACAAGACTGCCCCTAATCTTTGAGCTGTGGCTCAGTCTAATTTCGTGATTCGCTTTCTAACGCTCAACCTCGGACTGTTCATCTATGGAATCGGAATCGCGATGATGGTGCACGCTTCGATTGGACTGGCTCCCTGGGACGTCTTAGCGCAGGGAATTTCAAAGCAAACTGGACTAAGTTTTGGCCAATCCACCATTGCCGTCAGCGTTATGGTGCTGTTGGCCTGGATTCCCCTAAAAGTAAAGCCGGGCATCGGTTCGATTTTGAACGCCATTTTGCTGGGAGTTTTTGCGGACTTCTGGCTTCCACTTATGCCCAGGCTCGATGGCTACGTCTTTCAGTTGCTTTGGTTCGTGCTGGGTCTTGTGGTGATTTCATTTGCCACCGGGCTCTACATCTCATGCGGAATGGGTAAGGGCCCGCGAGATGGCCTCAATACCGGCATCGCGCAGCGCTTCAAGCTGCCTTTTTGGCAGGCAAGATCGCTAGTCGAGGTTGTGGTGGTCTTGGTCGGCTTTATGCTCGGTGGTCAGGTGAGAGAAGGCACCTTGATCTTCGCCTTCGCAATTGGTTACCTAAATCAACTTGGGCTGAGGCTGTTTAGATTGGTGGACGGCAAGGGAAAGCTGTGACCCTGAGGCACCGAATCGCCACCAGGGCCATTATTTTTGAACCTCAAGGTAGGTTCCTACTGTTTTTATCCCACTTTGATCCGGGGTCGAATCTCCCGCCGCAGTGGGTGTTTCCTGGAGGCGGCCTAGAACCAGACGAGCTTCCAATCGAGGGAATCATTCGAGAAGTCTTCGAGGAGACTGGCCGGTTGTTCCTACCCAGCGACTTCGAGTCGGTTGCGGTGATTAACCACGCTATGGAAGATTTGCGAAATCACGACACCGGCGAAGCGCATTTTTTTGAACTGCGGGTTTCCGAGAGTTTTGAGCCAAGTTCAGAGAACTGGACCGAGAACGAACACCGTGACACCTTTATGCATCGCTGGGTTTCCGTATCCGAAATCGTCGAAGAAAAACTTTGGGTGGGGCCGGCTGGTGCAATTGATTTGCTCATCAGGCGCTTTGCAAACCGTGGGCAGTGACGCCTCGCCACTACTGATGGTATAAAGCCGATAATAAACATTATGTCAACTAAGATTTTCAATCCACTCTCTTCCACTTGGAGCTGATGGATTTATTTGGCTTGAGTTGCCTGCGACCACTGCACGAGTTTGCGGTGCGCCGCTCCTGATTCGAGAGCGTCTTTTGCAGTTTCAAAGGCTGCTTGTAGCCGATCTTCGATCGACATTTCTGCCAATTTTGGATCCTTGGCAAGGTTATAGGCGGCGATGCCGGCAGCGCTGTTGAGAAGCACCACTTCCTTCACGGCGCTGAGATTGCCGCTCAAATCGCCCGCAAATAAAGCCGCGGCCACTTCCGCATTATGTTTGGCATCGCCACCGAGGAGCTGCTCCAACTGAATGCTGGGGTTCACGAATCGCTCCACAACCGTTTCGAACACCTTGCCTTGCGAAACCTGCCAAATTTGTGTCGGAGCGGTAACAGATATCTCGTCCAGGCCATCCAGTGACCGGAATACCAAGGCGGTTCTTCCCCGCTGCGCAATTTCTTGAGCCATCAGCGGCGCAATCTCGGGGTTCGAGACACCCAAAGCCGTTGCAATTGGCTGGGCCGGATTGGCGAGCGGTCCTAGGAAGTTGAAGGTGGTTGGGACACCGAGCTGCTTTCTTACCGGTGCGACAAATCTCATCGCCGGATGGAACACCGGTGCGAAGAAAAAGGTGATGCCCACCTCGTGGAAAACCTCAGCCACTTGCGCTGGAGCTAAGTCCAGGCGAATTCCAAGCACTTCCAGCATTTCAGAGGATCCGGTCTTGCCCGAGGCGGATCTTGAGCCGTGTTTGAGGACCGGAATCCCGGCCGCAGCAGTGACCACCGATGCCATGGAGCTGATATTTACGGTTCCAACCAGGTCTCCCCCGGTTCCAACGATGTCAACCGCGTCACTGCCAGTGTTCAGCAGTACCGCGTTTTCCAACATCACATCGACCAAACCAGAGAGCTCGTCGACAGTCTCTCCTTTGCCGCGAAGAGCCATCATGAAGGCTCCGATTTGAGCCTCAGTCGCCTCCCCTGCCATGATCTCTCGCAGTGCCCAGCCAGCCCCTGCTCTGGTGAGGTTCTCCCCCGCGAGCAACAAGCTCAAAGTCCTCGGCCAGCTCAATTCAGTCATGCCAGCAGTCTACTGATGCAATTTATGCCCCTGAGTCCAAAAATTCTTCAAAAATCCGCTGTTTTTGAGGGGCTTAGGCCAGCGTTGGTGGGGTAAACTTTAGGTATGTCTGCAACCACTTTGCCTGCCGTGCACGGCGGGACCATTAACCGACCAAACGCCACGAGCGTTGGCACCATTGTTTGGCTGGGCAGCGAAGTTATGTTCTTCGCAGGCCTGTTCGCGATGTACTTCAGCCTTCGTGCTGGTGCTCCGGACCTTTGGGCAAATGACACTCAGATTCTCAACGTGCCATTTGCGCTCGTGAACACCCTGATTTTGGTTGCAAGCTCGTTCACCGCTCAGTTCGGAGTGTTTGCAGCGGAGCGTCTTCAGCCTCGTCGCACCGGCTGGTCCCCTGCTAAGTGGGGAATGGTTGAGTGGTTCTTCCTGACCTACGTAATGGGCGCGATCTTCGTTGCCGGACAGGTTTGGGAGTATGCGATGTTGGTCTCTGAGGGTGTTTCCCTGAGCTCCAACTCATACGGATCAGCGTTCTACATCACTACTGGTTTCCACGCACTACACGTGACCGGCGGTCTGATCGCATTCTTGCTTGTAATTGGTCGCGCTTACGCAGCCAAGAACTTCGGCCACAAGGAGGCCACCAGCGCAATCGTGGTCTCCTACTACTGGCACTTCGTCGATGTGGTGTGGATCGGACTATTCGTAGTCGTCTACATCTTGAAATAAATGGAGAAACTGTTGAATCAGGAAAAGCCGATGCGCCGTCGCCCTTGGGCGATTGGATTCGTAATCTTTCTAGGGCTCGTACTATCAGGTGGTGGCTATGCGGCTGCAACCAACGTGGTTCAGTCCGAAGTATCAAGTGCCGACCAGGTAGCCGAGGGGCGCAAGCTGTTCTTGGCCAACTGTGCAAGCTGTCACGGCTCTAACGGTGAGGGCGCCGTAGGTGGCCCGAGCCTTATCGGTGTTGGAGCCGCATCGGTTGACTTCCAGGTCGGAACCGGTCGCATGCCCGGCCAGGCTTCTGGACCACAGCTTTACAAGAAGCCTGTTCAGTTTACCGAGGAGCAAATTGCAGCCATGGCAGCCTACGTTGCATCCTTGGCCCCCGGACCAGCTATTCCAGACGCCAAGTACCTGAGAACAACTGGCGAAGACATAGACCTGACCCACGGCAGCGAGCTGTTCCGCATCAACTGTGCGATGTGCCACAACGCGGTAGGCGCTGGTGGCGCTCTGACCGAGGGTAAGTTCGCACCGGCACTGGGCGGCGTAACCGAGAAGCACATCTACGAGGCCATGGTTACCGGTCCTCAGAACATGCCAGTATTCAACGACGCAAACCTCACCCCTGAGGACAAGCGCGACATCATCGCTTACCTGAAGTACGTGGAAGAAAACGACTCCGTGGGCGGTTATGAACTTGCGTCCATCGGTCCGGTTGCTGAGGGTCTGTTTGTATGGATCTTTGGTTTGGGCTTCATCATTGCAATCACCGTATGGCTCGGCGCCAAGGCTAACTAGGGAGAATTCGAATGAGCGAAATCGAGAAGGTTTACCCAGCTGGCCTAGCCACGAACATTCAAAAGCCAATCTCTGACCCAGGCATCGAACCACACCGCGTTCGAATGACCGACAAGAGCGAGAAGGCTGCAAAGGGTGCAGAGCAGCAGATTGCTGTCATGTTCGGCATCTCCGTGATTGGTGCGATTGTTGCGATTTGGGGATTCTTCGCATTCCCAATTGACAGCCTGGCCGACACCAGAAACAACGCTTTCTGGATGGGTATCGGTATGGCTTTGAGTCTGCTAGGTATCGGATTCGGAGCGGTTCACTGGGCCAAGACCCTGATGCCGGACCACGAGGTGGCTGAAGCTCGTCACCAGGCGCGCACTCCAGATGAGGCTCGCGCAAAGGCGATTGAGATCATCAAGACCGCTGACGCAGAGTCTGGCTTTACTCGCCGCAAGCTAATTCGTCGCTCGCTTTACGGCGCTTTGGCAGTCTTCCCAATTCCGGCACTCGTCATCTTCGGTGACCTCGGTCCACAGGTCGGAGACACCTTGAAGCACACCATCTGGAAGAAGGGTGTTCGCCTGGTTCGCGACTCTCACGAGGGTGGCACCCCAATCAAGGCATCTGAAGTCACCATCGGTTCGGTATTCCACGTTGTTCCTGAGAACCTAAAGGACATCGAGGACCACGGCGAGAAGCTAAACCAGAAGGCAAAAGCCGCTGTGCTTTTGGTTCGCGTCGAGCCTTCCGAACTAAAGGAAGATCCAGCCAAGGCTTCTTGGAGCTACGACGGCATCGTCGCTTACTCCAAGATTTGTACACACGTGGGTTGCCCAGTTGCTCTCTACGAACAGCACACTCACCACCTGCTATGCCCTTGCCACCAGTCCACCTTTGACCTAGCAGACCACTGCAAGGTCATCTTCGGACCGGCGTCAAGGCCACTACCTCAGCTTGCTATTGAAGTTGATGCTGAAGGATACCTGGTCGCTCAAGGCGACTTTACCGAGCCCGTAGGGCCTTCATTCTGGGACATAAGGCAGTCGTAATGAGCACTTCTACCGAACAAAAGCCAACCACCTTCATCGGTGGAGCCGCAAACTACCTCGATGAGCGACTAAGCCTCGGAGGCGTTCTAAAGAACTTTGGCCGCAAGGTATTTCCAGACCACTGGAGCTTCATGCTCGGTGAGGTCGCGATGTACTCCTTCGTGGTGCTACTGATCTCCGGTACCTTCCTGACCTTCTTCTTCCAGCCATCGATGGCTGCCGTGCACTACGAGGGTAGCTACGCCCCGCTCAAGGGTGCGGAAATGTCAATTGCCTACGCATCAAGCTTGGACATCAGCTTTGACATTCGTGGCGGTCTTCTAATGCGTCAGGTGCACCACTGGTCCGCGCTTCTCTTTGTTGCCGCGGCTGGATTGCACATGCTTCGCGTGTTCTTCACCGGTGCATTCCGCAAGCCACGTGAGTTGAACTGGCTAGTTGGATTTTTCCTATTCCTAGCCGGCATGGGCGGTGGCTTCACCGGTTACTCCCTGCCTGACGACCTGCTATCCGGAAACGGACTTCGAATCATCGATGGAATGCTGAAGGCAATCCCGTTCATCGGCCCATCGATTTCCTCAGGCCTATTCGGCGGAGAGTTCCCTGGCGATGAGGTGGTAGCACGTCTCTACAGCCTGCACATCATGATCATCCCAGCGCTGATCATTGTGTTGCTAGCAGTGCACTTGATGATGGTAATCATCCACAAGCACACCCACTATTCAGGACCTGGAAAGACTGACGAGAACGTCGTCGGCTTCCCACTGATGCCGGTATACGTGGCCAAGGCCGGAGGATTCTTCTTCCTAGTCTTCGGTGTCTTGATGGCCATCTCAGCCACCTTCACCATCAACCCAATCTGGAACTACGGTCCATACGACCCATCTCCAGTATCCGCGGGAACTCAGCCTGACTGGTACATCGGTTGGCTAGATGGTGCATTGCGACTTGCCCCATCGAACCTAGACATCTATGTGCTTGGTGTAGTGCTCCCAATGGGCGTGCTGCTACCACTCGTGATCTCGCTATTGTTCCTTGCGATTGTGGCTGTCTACCCATTCGTTGAGAAGTGGGTAACCGGCGACGACCGTGAGCACCACGTGCTTGACCGCCCGAGAAACGCACCTACCAGAACCGGCCTTGGTGCTGCTGGCGTTACCTTCTACGCCGTGCTGTGGGCTGGAGCTTCTACCGACCTAATTGCGACTAACTTCCAGATGTCACTGAACCACGTGCTAACCAGCATGCAGATTCTGCTGATCATCGGCCCTGTAATTGCATACTGGATCACCAAGCGTGCCTGCCTTGCGCTTCAGCGTAAGGACCGCGAGATCGCGCTACACGGCCGCGAAACTGGCCGCGTTGTGCGCTTGCCACACGGTGAGTACATCGAGGTTCACGAGCCAGTAGACAAGTACGAGCTGTGGAAGCTGGTTGACTTCAAGGACTACCAGCCAACCCTTGCAAGACCTAATGCTCAAGGCAAGATCACCATCAGCGCCAAGATTCGCGCAGCACTATCGAGCTTCTACTTCGAAGACCGTATTGCTCCGGTATCTAAGGCTGAGTACGAACTTGCTCACGCTGACCACTCCCCTGCCCCTGCGGTAGAGAAGCCTAAGCGCAAGCCAAAGGCTCTGGCAGAAAAGAAGTAAGTAAAGCTAAAGAAAAATCCCCCGGTCGTTTGACCGGGGGATTTTTTTACAATTTGCGTGTCATCAACACATGTTTGTCGTCCACATCTGCGACCGCGGCAAAGCCCGCTTTTTCAAACATCGAGCGCGGTCCACGATATCCCCAATCCTGGAATGCGGCGTCTCGCAGCGGTGCCGACTGCACCTCAGTGAAGCCATGATTAGGAAGATCGGCCAGGGCATAATTCAGCAGATTGGTTGCTACTTTTTGCCCCTGCCAATCCTTGTCCACCACAAAGCAAATGATGGCGGCCACATCCTCTCGCTGCGGAGGTAGTGCAACGAAGTTGTTGAATTTGTTGGCCGCCATCCAACCTATGACCTTCTCGGCTCCATCCTGAACCGAGTAGGCAAGGTATCCCTGCATCACACCGCTCTGGATACGATCACAGGCTCGTTGACGATTCAGCTCTCCCCTGGCGTTCGGGTCATCATTCTCCGCCATGGTGTTGAGATAAAACTGGCAGTAGCACCCTCGCCACTGCGGTTGGGACTCAAATGCTGGCCCATCCATAAACTCTAGAAACTTTTCTAACTCAGACTCAGCTAACCGCCGGAATTCAATCACGAGAAGAGCCTATTCAAACTTGCCGATAAAGGTAAAGGCCCCGAGGGATTAGCTCGGAGCCTTGTAACGTGGAGATGGGGGGAATTGAACCCCCGTCCAATGCAAAGATTGTGACTCTTCTACGGGTGTAGCTTCATGAGACGTTCTACTCGGCCCCTGCATTTGTCTGAAGCAACTACGCAGACAGGCCCAGTCACAGTAAAAGTCCCGGTTGAGCCTGTGACGCGCTCAATCAGCAAGATTTCTAAATGACGCCTGGATCTAGGACGAAATCAAACCTAGTCAGACGGACTTCGGGGCTAGCTTAAGCGGCTAGGGCGAAGTCGGCGCGCTTTGTATTGGCACCTATTGTTTTACACAGAGCGTTTACGAGATAACTGTGCATCCTCGACCCGCTTCATTCACGCAGACACTGCAATGTCGAAACCGATCATCCCCATGTTGAGTTGTTTTAGTAACATCTTGGGCTGGCCAAGGAGGCAATACTAACAGCACATTCTGACAACTTGCTGAGTTAGTAACGCGCTAGCACCTCATCGGTCGAGAGAACCGTGGCAAACTCCCCGTCTAGGTTGGCAGCGGTCATGCGCATCACTTCGGAAGCAGCGGTAACCCTACCGTCCGCATGAGCAACGTCAAAAGCGTCCGTGGCATCAATGACGAATGTGGTGTTGTATCCGAGGTTCCCGGCCATGCGTGCAGTGGTCTCACAACACCTATTGGTTGTAATACCGCAAATGACTAGGTTCCTGAAATTCCGCTTAGCCAACCAAAGATGAAGATCTGGCGTGCCATAGAAGGCGGAGTTCACGGACTTCTGAATCACCACATCACGCGGGCCATCCAAGAATGACTCCAGCGCATTGCCTGGACTGCCAGAAAACAGCGGCGAGTCTGGGTGCTTGGAATTGTGCTTCACGACAACAATCGGAAGGTTGCTGCTTCTCCAGTGATCCACGAGCCTTGAAATGTTAGCCAGGGCTGAATCGTTGCCATTTGTGCCCCAGCGCGGGTCTCTGAAACCCTGCTGGACATCTATTACGACTAGGACCGGCTCTTGAGGCAAGTTACTAGTGAGCGTGAGCGCCGCGGCTGTATTCGTAGACGAAGCCTACGATTCCTACAATCGCGAACGGGAAGGCAATGAAGAATAGCCACCAACCGACGGCCAAAGACAGGAAGGCGGTAGCACTGGAAAGACCGAGTACTAGTGGCCACCAGCTCCAAGGAGAGTAGAAACCTACTTCACCGGATTCGTCTTCAATGTTGCCAAAGTTGTTGTCTTCTGGGAGTGTGCCTGCCCGCTTGAGGCCAGACCATAGGTAGTAGGCAATGAAGACCGAGAGAATTACCAATAGTGCAATCGCTGCGGTTCCAATCGGCTCAACCGCTCCCCACTCTAGGTAGGTCCAGATGCCGTAGGCGATGTCCGCAACGGTAAAGTATGCGGCCATTACCAACAGGATGACGATGTTAGAGCGCATTAGATGCGACCCTCCTTCGCGTATGACTCCTTCGCCTCAGGCGCTGCATACTCCGGGTGGTTCAAGTCGAATGCAGGAGACTCGGAGCGAATGCGTGGGATGGAGTGGAAGTTGTGACGAGGGAATGGTGACTCAGTCGCCCACTCCAGAGACCTTCCGTAACCCCATGGGTCTTTCAATTCGGTCTTCACTCCCTTGCGAGCGGTAATCCAAACGTTCCAAAGGAAAGGAATCATAGATAGCGCCAGGATGACAGCACCCAAGGTTGAGAGCATGTTCATCTCGGTGAAGCCATCCTCCGGTAGGTAGGTCGCATAGCGACGAGGCATACCAATAACACCTAGCCAGTGCTGGATCAAGAAGGTCACGTGGAAACCGATGAATAGCAACCAGAAGTGGATCTTACCCAGACGCTCGTTCAGCATCTTGCCGGTGAACTTTGGCCACCAGAAGTAGAAGCCGGCGAACATAGCGAAGACCACGGTTCCAAAGACCACATAGTGGAAGTGAGCAACCACGAAGTAGCTGTCGGAGAGGTGGAAGTCCAGAGCTGGTGAGGCCAGGATTACACCGGTTAGACCACCGAATACGAAGCTAACCAAGAAGCCCAAGCTCCACAGCATTGGAGTCTCAAATGTAATTGAGCCCTTCCACATGGTGCCGATCCAGTTGAAGATCTTCACGCCAGTAGGAACTGCAATCAACATCGTGGTAAAGGCGAAGAATGGAAGTAGCACCTGACCGGTGACGTACATGTGGTGCGCCCACACGGTCATCGACAAAGCTGCAATCGAAATGGTTGCGTAGACCAAGGTCTTGTAACCAAAGATCGGCTTACGGCTGAAAACCGGGAAGATCTCGGAAACGATACCGAAGAATGGCAACGCCAAGATGTAAACCTCTGGGTGTCCGAAGAACCAGAACAGGTGCTGCCACAGCATGGCGCCGCCGTTCTCTGGATCAAAAATGTGTGCTCCGAAACGACGGTCCGCACCAAGTGCAAAAAGTGCCGCCGCTAGTGGAGGGAAGCACATGATGATCAGGATCGAGGTAACCAGGGTGTTCCAGGTGAAGATCGGCATACGCCACATGGTCATACCTGGAGCACGCATAGTAATGATGGTGGTGATGAAGTTCACGCCACCCAAGATGGTTCCGAATCCGGAAAGCGCCAGACCGAAGACCCACAGATCTCCACCGATGCCCGGGGAGAATGTGGTGTTGGAAAGCGGTGCGTAAGCGAACCATCCAAACGAAGCCGCACCCTGCGGGGTGAAGAATCCGGAAACCGCAATCAAGCTACCGAAGTTGTAGAACCAGTAGGCAATTGCGTTCAAGCGTGGGAATGCCACGTCTGGAGCACCGATTTGAACCGGCATCAAAACATTGGCAAATCCTGCGAATAGCGGAGTTGCAAACATCAGCAGCATGATCGTGCCGTGCATGGTGAACAGCTGGTTGTACTGCTCCTTGGTTGCAACCACCTCAAGTCCCGGCAGAGTGAGCTGAGCGCGAATGATCAGCGCCATCACACCACCGATTAGGAAGTACAAGAAGGAGGTGATTAGGTACAGATAACCAATCTTCTTGTGGTCGGTCGTAGTCAACCAATCAACCAAGATCTGGCCCTTTGAGCGCTTTGGCACAAAAGCCGATGGGTTAGTAACCGGAGGAGTTAGTGTGGTTGCCATTTGCCTTATCCCCTTACCTCTGGGTTGCCACCAGGAAGGTTTTGGTTTCTGTCGTACTCATTTGAAAGCTGTCCAACGTTGCCCTTGGCAGCCAAAGCTGCCATGTGCTCGGCATACTCAGCTTCTGAAACAACCTTCACCTGGAAGAGCATCATCGAGTGGTATTCACCACACAACTCTGCACACTTTCCGGCGTAGGTGCCCTCCTTGGTTGGAGTGAAGTACATGTGGTTTGTCATGCCTGGGAACATGTCCTTTTTGTAAAGGAAGTCAATTACCCAGAATGAGTGAATAACATCACGTGAGCTCAGGTCGATCTTGACGGTCTTGTTGACCGGAAGGTAGAGAGTAGGAAGGGTCTCGGAGATGTTCTCCTCTTCTCCAGTGAACTGGGCCTGAATACCCGAGTCAAAGACCTGCTCGTTCACGTAGTTGAAGTCCCAGCTCCACTGCTTCGCGATTACCTCGATGGTTACGTCAGGGTTTTCGTTCTTGGCCTCAATGGCCTGCATGTCGCGAGCGGTGAAGGCAAAGAAGCCAAGCACCAAAATTAGCGGCACAACCGTGAACAGTGTCTCGATTGGCATGTTGTAGCGCAACTGCGCAGGAAGCCCAGTCTCACCCTTGCGACGGCGGTAGACGATTAGCGCCCAGGCCATTAGTCCCCACGAGAGGGCTCCGACGGCTAGCAGAACAATCCAAGAGGTAGTCCATAGGCCGATAATTCGATCGGTGTGGTTGGTGACGCCAGCGGCATCAGGAAGAAAACCACGCTCAAGTTCGGGAGAGCAACCGGTCAGCAACAAAACGCTCATAAGCGAGGTAGCTGCCAGGGCTAGTCCGCGACGATTCTTACTCAATCAGACATCCTTAAACACTGCAGTATTGCCTCTAAGTCTAATCCGCCGGAGGGGCAAAATTGCCGTGTTTTAGCGGTTTTAGCTAAAAGAGTCTCCGCAGGCACAGCTTCCAGCTGCGTTTGGGTTGTCAATGGTGAAGCCTTGTTTTTGGATTGAGTCCTCAAAATCAATGGAAGCGCCGTCTAGATAAGGCACACTCATCGGATCGACAACCACTTCAACGCCATCAAATGCCACCACGGCATCGACTTCCTCGAGCTGTTCGTCGAAAAATAGTTGGTAGATCAAACCAGAGCAGCCGCCAGGCTCAACTGCAACTCTAAGCCTTAGGTCATCGCGACCCTCGGCCGCCAAGAGCGCCTTAACCTTGGACACTGCGGTGTCAGTGAGCTTCACGCCGTGAGCTAGAACTTCGGTCATTTTTGCCTCCAATTTGTACCTAGTTTAACTAATCTCGGGAAAGTTGATTCCCGTGCAGCAATAGCAGTGCCTCGGCTGCCATCGCCCGCTTCAACGTCGGCAGATGTTGAGACTCGTTTGGCGAATGCGCCCTGGAGTCCGGCTCCTCTACCCCGGTAACAAGAATTTCAGCGTCAGGAAACAATTCGGCGAAGGTTGAAATGAAAGGAATTGACCCTCCGATACCGATGTTCACCGACTTTTGGGGCCAAACTGCCGAAAATGCTTCGTGAGCCAAAGTCGAGCCCCAGCCATCCTTTGCCAGGTAGCCAGGCCCTTTTTCGACAGCGCCAAGTTCAACGTGAGCGCCAAATGGTGCATGGTCAATCAAGTGCTGCTGCAGCAGCTTCAACGCTTCTGCCGGATCCTGATCGGGGGCAATTCGAAGCGAAATCTTGGCGCTAATTGCAGGCTGCGCGGTGTTGGATGACAGCGCCACGGTCGGCGCATCAATGCCAATCACGGTAACCGCCGGTTCTCCCCAAATTTGCTGGACCAGGGACTTGCTGCCCATGGGCTTGACACCCTCAAGCAACCCTGCAAATTCGGCGAAATCGCTCTCTGGCATCTCGATTTCGTCGCATTTGGTAGAGCTAAGGCCGGCGATGGCAACATCGCCCTCTGCGGTGGTGAGCGATGCCAAAATCTTGACCATCGCCGTCATGGCATCCGGCAACGGTCCGCCATACATTCCGGAGTGCACAGCGTGATCCAGGGTCTTGACCGTAAATACCTGGGACACCACTCCCCTGAGGCTTGTGGTTAGAGCCGGAATTTCCGTGGTCCAGTTGCCACTGTCGGCCACAATGATTAGATCGGCAGCCAGGTCGCTGCGATTTTCCGCCAAGAAGTTTTCAAACGAATCCGAGCCGGCTTCCTCTTCGCCCTCAATAAAGACAGAGATTCCGAGATCGATTTCCTGAGCCAAGCTCTGCAGCGCGCGAATGGCGTAAAGGTGTGTGATTATGCCGCTCTTGTCATCCGAGACACCCCTGCCGAAAAGTCGGTCACCCTTTAGGGTCGCGGTAAAGGGATCGGTCTCCCAAAGCGCACTATCCCCCGGTGGCTGCACGTCGTGGTGCGCATACAGCAGCACATGGGGACGGTTTGGCTTTCCGGCGCGACGTGCCACAACCGCTGGGGAGCCCATTTCGCCAGATGGCTTCGGTGCTCTACGGATCTGTACCCAATCAAAGAAATTCAATTCCGAAAAATAACCCGCAACCAATTCAGCCGAACGCTCGAGGTTGTCAGCGTCAAATGCCTCCCAGGCAATACCTGGGATTTTCACCATTTCGCCGAGCTGACCGATAGCCTGCGGAAAGTGGTCGGAGATAAATTCGGTGACTGGTTCAACCAGTGCTTGATCTAGTGGTTCGGAAGCAAATGCCATGACGCTAATCTAGTGGCATATCTTGAAAGGCGATGATGAGCGAAAACCGCACTCCAGGTCAAAAAAAGGGTCAGCCCACCCCGTCTAGAAAAGAGCGTGAGCAGGCCAGAATCCGACCGCTGGTCGGAGACCGAAGTAAAGAGGCCAAGCAGGCAGAGCGCCAGCGCATCCGCGAGGAGCGCGTCAAGGCTCGCGAAGGCATGATGGCTGGCGACGAGCGCTACCTGACCTTGCGTGATCGCGGCCCACAGCGAAAGTATGTTCGCGATTTGGTCGATGCTCGATTTACCGCAGGAGAAATGGTGCTACCGGCTCTATTCATTGTGGTCTTGGCAACCTTCGTAGATTCCTACCTGGTCCAGCTAATAACCCTGTTCTCGATGTGGGGACTGTTTGGAATTGTCGCAATCGATGCGTGGTTTGTCTCTCGCATGGTCAAAAAGCGCGTGGCTAAGAAGTTCGGCGCAGATCGCATGGAAGGCGGTCTGGGCTGGTATGGCGCAATGCGCTCAATCCAGATGCGCGCACTAAGAATCCCAAAGCCTCAAGTTGCCCGCTTCACCAAACTCGAGAACTAACTTCTAAAAGGAGCTTCAATGCAGCACCGTTACCTAGGAAATTCCGGCTTCAAAGTCTCCGAGATCATTTATGGCAACTGGCTGACCCACGCCTCTCAGGTAGCGGACGAGCAGGCAATCAGCACCGTTAAGGCCGCCCTTGAGGGCGGTGTTACGACCTTTGACACCGCGGACGTGTATGCCAATCAAGCAGCCGAGACCGTGCTGGGCAATGCCCTCAAGGGTCAGCGTCGCGAGGGTCTGGAGATTCTGACCAAGGTCTACTGGCCTGTTGCTGCCAAGGGACCGAACGATACCGGCCTGAGTCGTAAGCACATCATGGAGTCAATCAACGGTTCGCTGAAGCGCCTTCAGACTGATTATGTCGACCTCTACCAGGCCCACCGCTTCGACTATGAAACTCCACTCGAGGAGACCATGCAGGCATTTGGTGACCTGGTTCGCATGGGCAAGGTGCTTTACGTCGGCGTCTCAGAGTGGAACGCTCAGCAAATTCGTGAGGGTCAGAAACTAGCCAAGGAACTTGGCTTCAAGCTGATCTCCAACCAACCCCAGTACTCGATGCTGTGGCGCGTAATTGAGCAGGAGGTAGTACCAACCTCCGAGGAACTAGGACTTAGCCAGATTGTTTGGTCGCCAATGGCGCAAGGAGTCCTGACTGGGAAATACCTCCCAGGCCAGCCAGCGCCCGCCGGCTCCAGAGCAGCCGACCCAGATCTCTCCGGAATTATTGAGAAGTTCATGTCAGATGAAACCCTGACCAAGGTTCAAGGTCTCAAGCCACTTGCAGATGAGCTCGGCATCACGATGGCGCAGTTTGCCATTGCCTGGGTGCTGCAGAACAAGAATGTTGCAGCCGCCATCGTCGGAGCATCAAAGCCTGAGCAGATCACTTCAAACCTTGAAGCTTCTGGGGTTGTGATTCCGGCTGAAATTATGGCCAAGGTTGATCAAGTGCTGGGTGATGTGATTGAGCGCGACCCGAGCAAAACTAAGAGCCCAGAAGGCAGACTCTGCTAGTTGACTAGCGCTTTGGCCAAGCGCCTTGGCCAGAACGGGCCCTGGTAGATCAATCCCGTATAAACCTGAACCAGGTCGGCTCCTAGGCGAACCCGCTCAACTGCCTGAACTACAGAGCTAACCCCGCCTACTGAGATGAGCACGTAATCGCTCGGCAATGCCCGGCGGGCAATTTTGAGCATCTCAATGGATCTGGCTGCCAGCACTGGACCACTTAGACCGCCAGCCTCCTTCAGCACAGCCGAATCACCGACACCGTCTCGCCTTGTGGTGGTGTTGGTCATAATGACACCTTTGAGCTTGAGGCTCTGGACCAGTTCAAGCACCGCTAGAAAATCATCGTCTGCCAAATCAGGCGACACCTTGACCAACACCGGCTTGCCCTGGCATTCGTCCATCACCGCCTGGAGAATCGGTCGAAGCGACTCAACCTGCTGCAGATCCCGAAGCCCTGGGGTATTCGGAGAAGAGACGTTCACAGCCAAATAATCAGCTACCCCTGCAACCAGCTTGGTGGTGGCGCGATAGTCTTCGGCGGCATCTTTAGCCTCTACAATTCGGCTCTTGCCGATGTTCACGCCGATAACCGGCAAATTTTTGTAATCGCTGCGCAATTTGGCCAGGCGCTCGGAAATCACCTTTGCCCCATCGTTATTGAAACCCATGCGGTTGATCAGCGCGTCATACTCTGGGACTCGGAAGGATCTTGGTTTTGGATTCCCAGGCTGCGCGTGAAAGGTTACGGTTCCGACTTCGATGTGGCCAAAACCCAAGGCGTGAAGCGGCCGCACCAACTTGGCATTTTTGTCAAAACCTGCCCCAAGACCGATGCGATTTTCAAAGCTTTGGCCCATCAGTTGAATCTTCTTTGGTCGCTTGCCAGCCCGCAAAATTCCAAGCTTGGAGGCTAAGCGCAGCCCGGTGTCAACGATTTTGTGCGAGGTTTCGGCATCGAGTGGCTTGAAAAAAAGGTTGAAAAACAGCCGATACAAGATCTAGCTCCCCCGCAACTCAGCGATTGCCTGCTCAAAATCAGCCAGGGAGTCCCAGGCCTGATAAACCGAAGCAAAGCGCATAAAGGCGACGTGGTCTAAAAGTCGCAATGGTTCCAAGATGGCCAAGCCAATATCTTGTGCCTCGATAGTGGCCGCGCCTGAGGATCGCAGCGTCTCTTCAACCTGCTGCGCCAGCAGTGCCAAATCGGCATCGGTTACCGGGCGGCCCTGGCAGGCTTTTCTAACGCCTGACACGATCTTGTCTCGGGAAAACGGTTCGGTTACACCACTGCGCTTGGTGACCATCAGCGATGCGGTCTCCAAGGTAGTGAAGCGCTTCTGGCAGGCAGGACACTGCCTTCTGCGGCGAATCGCAGAACCATCATCGGAAGTTCTAGAGTCAATTACTCGCGAATCCGCATGCCTGCAAAATGGACAGAACACTAGTTACCTCCGTGGAATCGAATTTTGGCGGCATCACCGTGAGCACTCAGGCCCTCGGCCTTGGCGAAGGTGTCTAGCTGAGACACCACCTGCTTGAGAGCAGCCTTGGAGTAGTTGATGATCTGCTGCGGGCGCAAGAAGGTGTGAACACCTAACCCTGGACCAAATTTGGCCTGCTCCCCCGTAGGTAGGACGTGATTGCTGCCAGCAAGGTAGTCGCCAAGGCTTACCGGGGAGTAATCGCCCACAAAAATTGCACCCGCGTTGGTGATCTCAGCCACTAGCGCTTCAGGATTTGAAGTTTGAATTTCCAGGTGTTCGGTTGCATATTCGTTGCTCACGGCAACCGCTGTCCCAAGATCCGGAACCAGCACCAAAGCGGACTGAATCCCCGACAGAGATTTCTGGACCCGCTCGCGATTGTGAGTTTTATCAACTTGGTGCTCAAGTTCAATCTGGACCTTTGCAATCAGTTCCGAGCTATCGGTAACCAGCACTGCAGCGGCATTCTCATCATGTTCCGCCTGCGAGATTAGGTCAGCCGCGATGTTGGCGGGGTTGGCGTTTTGATCTGCGATTATGAGGATTTCGGAGGGGCCGGCCTCAGAATCGATTCCGATTAGACCGCGCAGAGCGCGCTTTGCCGCCGCAACATAAATGTTGCCAGGGCCAGTGACCATTCGAACCGGCTCAAGCCCAATTTCCTTGATTCCAT
>JACCDS010528378.1_pt1 | contig 38296 bp, 33 predicted proteins | sample 7446441 | NCBI WGS metagenome assembly JACCDS01 (sample SAMN15323445, study PRJNA562643) | freshwater metagenome | isolation source: river surface water | place: USA:Blue River Watershed | collected 2017-08-17
AACAATTCGGCTTAAGTGCCGAGCAATTGGGCTTTATCAACTCCATGTGGTTTTTAGGATTCCCAATCTCCATGATTCTTGGAGGGCTATTTTACCACATCGTTGGCCCAGCCAACATCATGCGCATTGCATTTGTAACCCACACCCTAGGGATTTTGATGACCATCTTTGCAGATGGCTACACCACCCTATTGATTTCAACCCTATTTATCGGCTTTGGCAACGGCTGTACAGAGGCTGCTTGTAATCCAATGATTGCCGACATGTATTCCGGTACGACGCTAAACAAAATGCTAAACCGCTTCCACATGTGGTTCCCTGGTGGTATCGTTTTGGGCAGTTTGGTTTCCAAATTCATGACCGATGGAGGTTTTGCTTGGCAAACCCAGGTTTGGGTGATGATGATCCCAACCATAGCTTATGCAGTACTTTTCTTTGGCAAGGCCTTTCCTAAGCCTTCCGTTGACGGAGTTACTTCGGTGGGATCCAACCTAAAGGCCATGTTTAGCCCTGTGTTTATCTTCCTATTCTTTGCAATGGCTTTGACCGCTATCTCTGAATTTGGACCGCAGCAATGGGCCAATATCGTATTGAGCCAAAGCGGTGCTTCAGGCATGTTGATCCTAGCCTTGACTACGGGAGTAATGGCTGTAGGCCGATTCTTTGCTGGCCCAGTGGTGAAAGCCTTGGGACAGACTGGAGTACTGTTGGGAGGCGCGATCTTCACGACGATTGGTATCTTCTTGTTTAGCACTGTGACGGGCAACATGTCTTATGTGGCTGCCTTAATCTTTGCCCTAGGCGTATGCTACTTCTGGCCAGTGATGGTCGGTGCTGTAGCCCAGCGTGTGCCGTTATCTGGAGCATTGGGAATGTCCATTATCGGAGGAGTAGGAATGTTCTCTACTGCAATTTTTCAGCCGATCATTGGTCGCTGGATTGATGATTCCAGAGCAGTACAGAGTGCAGCAGGCCTTGCGGGAGATTCTCTTGAACTCGCTGCAGGACAGGCTACCCTAGAAAAAATGATGCTTTTCCCAGGGATTTTGATCGTACTCTTTGTCATCTTCTTTATCTGGCAGCGCGGTGTCAAACCCGCCGCTTCAGCCGGACACTAACACTTAGAAAGCAGCCTTCGGGCTGCTTTTTTTTGCTTTTAATTTGCTGTTTGACTAACCCTTGGCCCACTCTATGAGAAGACGAAATTAGAAGCAGGCATAAGTTAAGAAGCGAGATGATTTTTAAAACCACATAGACAAATCAATTTTTAACTATGTGACTCCTATACGGCAAAAAAAAACCAAATAGGCAGATGAGGTTTATTGATCCTTGAAAGTCAAATTTAAGGGTAACTGATTCAAAGGTCTATCTCTTTTCTCTATGTGCCTCCTATGTGGTTTGTATGGTTCTCCAACAAATTGGCGGTTCACCATTGCGGGTAAGTACAGTAAAGAAAGTTTGAAGTTTAGATTTTCTAACTAGTTTTAATTCGCTAATTTTCTAAACTATTTTGAGCAAAAGAAAACGAATTGGGTATGAAAAAGATGAATAAATCCGGTTTACTATCCTTTACAATCCTCTTGATTTTGGTTGTAATGGGGATTCCTGTATGGAATTATTTTTTGGGTGATGGGAGCTTACCCTCAGTGAATTACCTGTTTTTTGCATTTATCCTTTTCGGAGTCATTCTCCTACTTCTAATTTTTAATTTGGACAAGGTCGTTAAGGTTTCAAGCTCTTTATCGAAAGAAGCTAATCCCCCTGCAGCTACAGTTGAAAAGGAGAAAGAAGAAATTGTGACTACCTCTGTAGCAGAAATTGAAGTAGAGGAAGAAGTTATACCTACCCCCGTAGCCGAAATTGAAGTGAAGGAGGAAATTGCCCCATCCGAAGTAGTCGAAAATACAGTGATGGAAGATGTTCCTACTGAACTCGCTGAAAATAAGGAGGAGGAAATTGTGCCAACGCCTATAGCAGAAGAAAAGCCGAAGGTGGAAGTAAAAAACACCCCCAGCGAAAAAGCCGCTCCTACTGGAAACCCAAAACCCTATAGTCCTCATTATGGAAGTAAGAGAAGTGGGGTTTGGATAAACGAGAAATAGACGGGCTTCGCGAATTAAATTAGGAAGTTGATCTGCATTAAAAACACCTAAAGTACTAGGCGAATTTCAATCAAATAATCTACCTATAGATTAACATTACCCGCGTAGCATACCGTAAGATCTGCTCACGTGTCATTTTTTTTCTCACTGCCTTTGATTTCACCATGGATTTTGAAATATACTGCGATGAGAGTGGCTTAGAAGCCTTGAATGATCCCAAACAGCCACAGTTCTTTACTATCGGAGGCATTTGGATGCCGAAGGATTTTCGCCCTCACTTTAAAGATCGAATCAGTGAGATCAAAAAATCTCATGGTGTAAACGGTGAAGTAAAGTGGAACAAAGTTTCACCCCGCTTTTTGGATTTATACAAGGATCTGGTCATGTATTTTTTTGAAACACCTCAGCTTAGATTCAGAGTGATTGTGGTTGATGCAAAGACAGTAAACAGCGACTACTTTCATGGAGATAAAGAGCTCGGGTTTTACAAATTTTATTATCAGCTACTACACCACTGGATTTACGACTTCAACAACTACTATATTTTTCTTGATCAAAAAGTCAATCGGGATAAAGGAAGACTAAAAGACCTACAGCAGTGCCTTGACATGTCAAATCTTCTTTCAGACATCCCGATTCTCCAAGCACTTCCTTCTAATGATTCCGCAGGAATTCAACTTGCTGATCTCTTGACAGGCATGGTGCATGCAAAAATAAATAACTCTGTTAAGAGCCCTTCAAAAAAACAGCTCATACTCGAAACTGAAGAGACATTTCTAGGCAACCCGATCCGACATACCCCAAAAAGCGAAGAAAAATTCAACGTTTTTAGAATAAATCTACAGGGGGGCTGGTAATGGTGTATAAAAAACTTAAGTCTCACTTGATTCCTTTGGAAGAATTTAAGGAGATTTGGAAAACGGAATATTGTTCTGCTCCCATCGGTACCTTTGACGGCGTTATGGTCCACTTCTATGAAAATATGTTTGAACATGTTTTTTTTGAAAGTGCTGATCGAATAAAAGGCGACAAGTCAATTTTGTCTTTGAACCGACTTGAAAAAATTCTTTGGATCAAAGCTGCGCTTCAAGATCCTGAAGCCATACTAAAAACAGGATGGGATAAATCCACCAAAAGCTATTTGGACAATCGAAGAATCAGTATTGTTAAAGGCAATTATGTTGTGGTGATTATGTTTACAGGGTTTTTGAAGGCTAAGCTGATTACCGCCTTCGAAAAGAGCGATATCACAAACATTATTAACTCTCCTGATTTTGATCGGAACAGCCCATTCCTAAAAAAATAAAAAGACGTTGATTTGGGTTCAACGTCTAAGACCTTTGTAGATTCCAGACCTATGGTAAAGAACAATGCAATTGTACAACAAATTTTTTAACCAAACAATTCCGCTTTAGGGAATTTGAAGCAGGAATGGTAAAATGAATGTACAACCAAAAAGGAATTTAGAAAACACACTTGTCGCATAACTCGAAAAGTTGGGGAATAAAAAGGTAATCACCACCAACGAAACTGCCCTTACTTCAAAGCCTAATTTCACATCTTGAAATCCACAACAAGGTCACTCCAAACCACCAGATAAAAATTAAAATCCTTGACCTATTTGCTAAATACCCAACTATACCGATCTATAAACTGGGCTTTTTAAACAACTAGAATGATCAGGAAATTTGGAAGCAATATTTTATATGATTATCGGCAATCAGGTCAGTAGCTCAACATAGCCATTTAAAACTGCGGATAATCGTTGACAGACCATGGGCCTCGGCCCACAGGCTGTCAACGTTCCACAGCTCACCTAATTGAACCTCAAACCTTTTTTTCTCTGGTTAGTGGTGAAAAAGTGGATAATCAGAATATTTTAAAAATACTTGGCAAAAATATCTCGTGAATAGTCAGTTCAGCTTTCCCTGAAGACTTTAGTGTCACTAAAATAGAACTTTTTGAAAACAAAAAACCCTAACTTCTTGAAATTAAGATAGTTAGGGTTGGTTTATGTGACCTCGTCAAGATTCAAACTTGAAACCTCCTGAGCCGTAATCAGGTGCTCTATTCAGTTGAGCTACGAAGCCATTTGAGCCCCAAAAGTACGTATTAATTTTTTCCATCCAAAAAGATCGACGGAAGAATTCCATAAAATCCTAGAATTACACTTCCCCATAATTGATAAATCAGGTCTATCCAGTCATTGAAAAAATAAACAACAACCAGAAGTGACTGAGGTTCCTAAAAATGGGCTGTGGACCGTGGTCTATTAGCAGTCGACGATTATCCGCCACTTTCGCTGGTTAATCTACAGTACCTCCTCAACTAGCGGATAATCTATAACAATAATTAAGACCAACAGGCGCATAAATCCTTGCGAATTTTATATTTTTGCCCACATTCTCTTGAAAAGAAACTTCTTTGATGAAAAAAATACTCACGCTTGCCTTTCTAGCATTTACACTAAATGCTCAAGCACAAGATTCCGCTCCAACTAGCCCCAAAACACCTATTGGCGGACGACCCAACATCCCCAATGACTTGAGTATTGAGTTTGGATTCAACCAACTGACCAATAGACCCGCTGACATAGGGCTAAATTTATTTGGTTCAAGAACCTTCAATGTCTATTACCAAAAACCATTCAAAATTTTTGGAGAGCAGTCTGGATTTGTTCTTAGCCCAGGGATTGGAATCGCAACCAATAAATTTTCCTTCAAGGACGATGAAAACCTATTCCGCAGCAGCACACTAGGCGCTGAATCTTCCGTATTGAAGGAAGTAAAAAGTGTCTATGGGACCACCATCGACGTCAAAACCAACAACCTTGCCGTCAACTACCTAGAAGTTCCAATAGACCTACAGTACAATCTCAACAAAAAGGACTACAGCAAAAGCTTTCGCGTAAGCCTCGGTGCCCGAGTAGGATACCTCTTCCAAGCCCAAACTAAAATTGCCTACGACTCTCCTACCACTGGTGCAGTTAAAATCAAACAAGCCGAGAACTATGGCATAGAAAAAATCCGCTACGGCCTGAACTTTAAAGCTGGAAGCCCAGGATTTTATGTTTGGTCTACCTACTACCTCAATCCCATGTGGCAAGCCGATAGAGGTCCATTCAAAACTGCTGCAAATCAAATTAGCTTTGGCCTAGCCATCGGACTATTCTAAAAAGAATATCTTTAAGTCTAAAAATCAAAACTCCCTACCAAGGGAGTTTTTTTTGTTTATCGACTGCTCAGTTGGAATTTTCAAGCTGATTTAGAATCCGTAAATCCACATAAAACCCATCCAGCAGATGGCAAACCCTACCAAAAGTCCCACATACACTTCTGCAGGGCGATGGGCATCCAAATACAATCGTGCAGAAGCTACCAAACCTCCCACCAGGAGGGTAGCCACTAACAGGTAAGCCAGATTCAAGGAAGGAAAATAAATTCCCAAGACTCCCAGCACAGCCAACAGCCCACCAATACCGGTCATGTGAGCTGACATCTTCCAAAAAAAAGTAATTCCAGTAAGTAAGATTACTGAAAGGGTCATAACTCCCATCCCCTGCCATAGAATTGGATCCAGTTCGGTCTTTTCCTTCAAAAAATAGGTGGTCAGCAGGTAAAAAAGCGTGACCAAAATAAAGGGAGTCCTGCGCTCACTTTTCTCTTCAAAGTGCAAGCTTTTGACCATGCCACTCCACCGAAGACCCAGCATCAAGACCATGGGAATCAACAGGGTGGAAGTCACAATCAAATAAAAAAGCCGAACCTTAAAAGAATCGGGAATGCTGCTCGCTTGGGGAATCGCAAAAAACAATACGCCAAATACCAAAGAAGGCATCAGCAAGGGTTGAAACACCACCGAAAGCAGAAGCGCCAGTTTCCGTACCACTAGAGTTCTTTTCGTAATCTAGCCACCGGGATCTGCAGTTGCTCCCGGTACTTGGCGACTGTACGGCGAGCAATGTTGTAGCCTTTTTTATTCAACATCTTCACCAGCTTGTCGTCAGACAAGGGCTTCTTTTTGTCCTCCGCATCCACCATGCCCTGAAGTACCGATTTTACCTCTCGATTACTTACATCCTCCCCACTGTCGGTAGCGATGCCTTCAGAGAAAAAATACTTCAACGGAAACACCCCAAATTCGGTTTGAATGGACTTACTATTCGCCACTCGGGAAACCGTAGAAATGTCCATGTCAATCTTTTCTGCAATGTCTTTTAAGATCATGGGGCGAAGGGCAGCTTCATCTCCATCTACAAAAAAAGGAGTCTGGTATTGAAGAATCGCCTCCATGGTTCGAAGTAAGGTGTTTTGCCGTTGTTTGATCGCATCAATAAACCACTTGGCAGAGTCCAACTTCTGTTTGACAAAAGTCACCGTCTCTTTGAGCTTTTTGTCCTTCTTGTCGCTCTTATCGTAGGTGTCAAAAAGCTCTGAATAGGAGCGTGAGATCCGAAGCTCTGGTGCATTCTTGGAGTTCAACAAGATCTCAAACTTTCCTCCAGTGGTCACCAAGATGAAATCTGGAATTACGTATTGGGTAAGTACCAGACCATCTGCCACCCCTCCTGGTTTGGGGTTGAGGCGCGTGATGAGCTGAACAGCTTCCTTGATTTCTTCCTCATCGAGGTTGAGGCGCTTCTGAATTTTTGGGTAATGCTTTTTGGTAAACTCCTCAAAGCAATCCTGAATGATAGCCAAGGCATGTTGAACAGTAGGATCATCAGGATGTTCCTTGCGTTCCAACTGAATAATTAAGCATTCTTGCAGACTCCTTGCCGCAATGCCTGCGGGATCAAAACTCTGAATTTTTCGAAGGATTTCTTCGAGTTCATCGAAGTCGGTCTCTATGTTTTGAGAAAAAGCAAGGTCATTGATGATGGCTGTTAATTCCCGGCGGATGTACCCATCGCTCTCAATACTGCCGACGAGCTGCTCTCCAATAATCCGCTGTCGCTCATCCAACTTCAAAAAGTTCAACTGGGTAATCAGTTGTTCATGCAAGGAACTTGGCGCAGAAAAAGGAATCTCCCGATCCTCATCGTCCGGGTTGTAGTTGCCGTCCCCCTGCATTTTGTAGCCCCCATAGTCATCGTCCAGGTAGTCGTCTACATTGACCTCATTGGACTCCTGCCCATACTCGTCTCCAAACCCCTCATCGAAATCCTCTTCTCCAGAAGATTCGCTCTCTTCCACCTTACCTTCTTCCAAGGCAGGGTTGATTTCAAGCTCTTCTTCGATCCGGGCATCCAACTCCGCCGTAGGCACTTGCAGCAGCTTGATAAACTGAATCTGCTGCGGAGAAAGTTTTTGAGAGAGTGACTGAGAAAGCGTTAACTTTTGCATTGAAATGAATCAAACCACTTATTTGCGAAAAAGGAGCATGCTTCCAAGGAAAACTGCATGTTCAAATTTAGGAAAAAGCGTCAATTTTTTGATAAAAAGGTGATTTAATCGTTTTTTTGCATTCTACTAAATTTAAAGAGGCGTTTTACGCTGCCTCTACCCCAAACACATGGCATTCAACAAACGGGTCAAAATCAAGACCATCCTGGAACAAGACCTGATCGGACAAGAGATCACCCTCATGGGCTGGGTACGCACCAAGCGAAGCAACAAGAATGTTTCCTTCATCGCACTCAACGACGGCTCCATCATTACCAATTACCAGGTAGTGGCCGACCCCAATGTCATTTCAGAAGAAGTACTCAAAAAGTGCAGCACCGGCGCCTGCCTCAAAATCACAGGTACGGTGATTGCCTCTCAAGGCGCGGGTCAGCAGTCTGAACTGAATGCAACACGCATCGAAGTTTTGGGTGAATCTGATCCTGAAAAATACCCACTGCAACCCAAGAAGCACTCCCTAGAATTTCTTCGGGAGATTGCCCACCTCCGCATGCGAACCAACACCTTTGGTGCTGTCTTCCGCGTGCGTCATGCGCTGGCTTATGCAGTCCATACCTATTTCAATACCAAAGGGTTTTTCTACATCCATACGCCCATCATCACGGCATCAGATGCGGAAGGTGCAGGGGAAACCTTCAAGGTGACCACCCTCAACCTCAGCAATCCTCCCAAAACTGAGGACGGCAAGATCGACTACAGCCAGGACTTCTTCGAAAGAGAAACCAACCTGACCGTATCTGGGCAGCTCGAAGGAGAACTTGCAGCCATGGCTTTGGCAGAGATCTACACCTTTGGCCCTACCTTCCGAGCAGAAAACTCCAACACCACACGCCATCTGGCTGAGTTCTGGATGATTGAGCCGGAGATGGCTTTCTACGACGCCGAGGACAACCAGAACTTGGCTGAAGACTTCTTGAAGTACATCATTCGCTACGCACTGGACCATTGCGCTGAGGATCTGGCATTTTTGGACCAGCGTGCTGCAGAGGAAGAGCAAGCAAAGCCTACCGAACAGCGCGCAGAATTGGGCTTACTAGACAAGTTGAAGTTTGTAGTTGAAAACGACTTCGTTCGCCTCACCTACACCGAAGCGATTGACATCCTGCGCAACTCCAACCATAACAAAAAGAAGAAATTCCACTACCTCATCGAAGAATGGGGTACCGATCTACAATCCGAACACGAGCGCTACTTGGTTGAAAAGCACTTCAAGAAGCCTGTGATCCTCACCGACTATCCGAAAGGCATCAAAGCCTTCTACATGCGTCAAAATGAGGACGGAAAAACAGTAGCCGCTATGGACATTTTGTTTCCAGGTATTGGAGAAATCGTCGGAGGCTCTCAGCGAGAAGAGCGGCTAGATAAGTTGACTCAACGCATGCAGGAAATGCATATTCCTACCGAAGAACTTAGCTGGTACCTAGATACACGACGCTTTGGCGCTACGCCACACGCAGGCTTTGGACTTGGATTTGAACGCATGGTATTGTTTGTTACTGGTATGGGCAACATCCGTGATGTGATCGCCTTCCCAAGAACTCCAGGAAACGCGGAGTTCTAAGAAACGCAAACTCATTCAAGCACCTCCAGGATTTAATTTTGGAGGTGTTTTTTTAGCTGACCACTTTGATGCGCCAAGCCAAAGGAATGCAAAGGATACTGAAGAAAATCGCCAGGTAGCCTACATAATTGAAATTGGTCAGCTGCCCCAACTCATTTTCTCCAATCAGGAAGCCAGCGAGCAAGGAAGCAAAGCCAGCTGCCAGCTGCTGCACGGCAGAATTAAAACTCAAAAAACTACCCCGATTTTCTGGTTGCGCAGTACCCGTCACCAAAGCTGCCGCTGGCACATAGCGTCCATTGGAAGTCACAAAAAACAAGGTCGTCACCACCAACACCAAAGCCACAGGGGTTACGCCCAGGTGAGTAATGATTGCAATCGGAATTAGATTGAGGATCATGAAAATGGTAAAGATCTTTAGCTTCCCATGTTTGTCTGCTAGCTTGCCTACCCAAGGAGAGGTAAACATGGTGAACGCTCCTCCAGCCATGTACACATAGGTCAGCTGCAACTCTGTGAAGCCCACATTGGCCACATTGTAGGGACTTAGGAAAGGGATGATCATAAATTGCCCCAGCATCATCATGACGGATAGCGTGATGGCACGCATTTGGTTGGGGTTGCTCGTGACCCGGCTGATCACTTCAAAGGGATGGGGTCGCTTGACACCACTGTTCACGTGTCCAGTGATGGAAGGAATAAACTTGACTATCATCCCCATGCTCACAATGGACAAGGCCGATAAAATATAGAAAGGCGTATGCCAATCCGATAAACTCGCCAAAAATAGCCCCAAAGGCACGCCCATCACGGAAGCGAAGGAAAAGGCAGACATCACCAAACCCATGGCCCTACCGCGACGCTCATCGGGCACCACGTCCCCAATAATGGCTAAAATCAAGGCAGAGGTCAGTCCTCCAAAAATTCCTGATACCACTCTCGCTAACAATAAAATAGGGTAACTTGGAGACAAGGCACAGGCAAGTGTTCCCAAGGTAAAACCCACATACACCCAAATTAAAATCTTTTTACGATCAAAACGGTCCAAGATAAAGGCCCCAAAGAAACTAGAAGCTCCAGCACTGAAGGTGTAGGAGGATACTAAAAAACCAAACTCACTGGGGCTGATGTCAAACAAACGCATCAGTTGGGGACCGAGAGGCATCAGCATCATGAAATCCACGATATGGATAAAATTGATGGCTGCCAGAGTCCAGAGTAAGGCTTTTTCTTGTTTCATGGATAATTTAAAAATAGAAATAGGGTAGAAATACGAGGAAAATAAGGTAGAAATATATTGGACTGAAACTAGTCCAAGGCTATGCGGTGATAGGTTTCTGGGATGGCATCTATCAAATCCTGAGCCATAGTTCCACGCAAGTAACGCTGACCTGCCAGTTCCCCAGCTAAGCCATGATGAAACACTCCACAAAGCAGGGCATTCTCTGGAGAATAACCTTGTCCCAGAAAGGATGTAAGCATTCCTGTAAGTACATCACCCATCCCTGCTGTGGCCATGTACTTACTACCAGAAGAGTTGAATACCTGTCTTCCATCTTGAAGCGTGCAAAGTGAATTGGCCCCTTTAAGCACTAGATTAAGCCCATATTCAAGGCAACAGGCCTTGGCTTTGGCCATTCGCTCAAAATGCGTAGGAGAGGGTCCGAAGAGTAGGTCAAACTCTTTCAAGTGCGGAGTAAGGATACTGCCTTTGGGAATCAAGTGCCAGAGATTTGGATCTAAGGAAAGGAGGTTTAAAGCATCTGCATCCAATACCATAGGCTTGTTAGCAGCAGCTAACACTTGGTGGAAGAGCGCTCCGTTAGCTAGCCCCCAGCCAGGGCCTATTCCTACTGCATGGTAGGCAGATAGATCCACGGCATCTCCATATACACACATGGCCTCAGGAAGTGCAGTTTGAAGAATTCCTCGCTCCTCTTCTGGTATCCAAACTGTGACCATACCAGATCCAGATCGAAACGCACTTTTGGCGGCCAAAACCGCAGCACCCATTTTCCCTTTGCTACCAGCTACCAAGAGCACCTTTCCAAAATCACCTTTGTGCGCAAAGCGATGAAAGGTCCGATGATGCGACAATAGATCTTTCTCCTCCAGATAAAAGGTAGTGGATGAAAAGTCTTCAAATTCTTCTGGCTCAAAGCCAATGTCTAACACAAACAATTCTCCCGTAAACCTTGCATGCTCGGGACACAATAAGGATAGTTTGGGAAAGCCCAGGGTAACTGTGGTAATTGCTTTCACCACAGCGGTAGCAGGAGAAGTGTCTGCTGGCAAGCCACTAGGCAGGTCTAACGCAATAATTTTCCCTCCAAACGAATTGATTTTTTTAATTCGCAAAAGCGCCTCTTCACGGAGTTCACCTTTAAATCCGATTCCCAAATAGGCATCTATCAAGATTCCACCATCTGGCAACGGTGAAGAATCCAAAGGATAGGTAGAGATTTGTGTGGGAAGCAGCGAAAGGTTTTGCTTGCAGTCGGCAGCTAAACTGGCTTCCGCCGAAAAGCAGGTTGCCACTTCTACCGTATAGCCTATTGAATAAAGTAGACGGGCAATCGCCAGTCCATCACCCCCATTATTGCCTGCTCCAGCACAGACTACTACCGGAGTAGCTAACGGAAAGCCTTGCGCTTGATACCAGCTCACAAAACGTTGAGCAACCAGCTCCATAAAGGCATGATTGGAAACACCCAGCTTTTTCAAGTGGAGTTGATCCAGATTGGCAATCTCCGAAGCTGAAAGAATTTTCATCATAATTTAGACCGAGGGCGAAAGCGATTTCCTTTCGGGTAATTTCAATCTACTCAAAAAGAAGATTCCAAGTACAAAGAAAATAACTAGAAACAAGGCTGAATTTCGCATACTACCGGTGAACTGTTCGATAGCTCCATAAGTGGCAGTTCCAAGGACGACTGCGACTTTTTCTGTCAGGTCAAAGAAACTGAAAAAAGAAGCGTGATCAGTAGTTGTGGTTGGAATCAGCTTGGCATACGTGGAACGTGAAAGAGACTGAATCCCACCCATCACTAGGCCCACCACAAATGCTAGCGAATAAAACTGGTAAACTGAATTGACAAAATAGGCAGCTACGCAAATCCCCATCCAGATTAGGATCATAATAACCATACTGGATTTATTTCCGAACCTTCGGGACACAAAAGCAAAAAAGTAACTCCCTCCAATGGCTACTAATTGAATAATCAATACCGTTAAAATCAGTTGGTCTCCTGGCATACCGAGCTCCTTGTCTCCAAATGAGGCAGCCAAATACATGACCGTTTGTACCCCCATGGAATAAAAGAAAAAAGATGCCAAGAATCGATTCACTACAGGCATTCCTCGAAGTTCTCTAAATACAGCGTTTATTTCCCGATACCCTTTCAAGAGGTAGTCAGCCGAAATAGATTTCTTGTAGGGATTATTCGGTAAAACCCGAAAAGGGATTTGTGCAAATCCGATCCACCAGATACCGGTAACTAAGAAAGAAAAGCGAGGGGCAAAGCTCCCTGCAGGCATCCCAAACCATTCGGGTCGCTGAATCATCAGCAAATTAAAAATTAGGAGAATCACACTTCCGATGTAACCAAATGCAAAACCTTTAGCACTAAGCATATCAAATTCTTCTTCTTTAGCTATTTCAGGCAAAAAAGAATTGTAAAATACAATACTGCCTGAAAACCCAATACTTGCTAAAACGCTACAAATTATTCCAAATTCAAGATTATCACCTGTAAAAAAGAATAAGGAAATACAGGATAAAGAACCCAGGTAAACAAAGAACTTCATAAAGTTCAATTTATTACCAGCGGCATCTGCAATACCAGAAAGTAAGGGAGCCAGCAAGGCAATCACGAGGAATGAAAACGAGATTGAATAGGAATACAAGACCGTATTGACGACTTCCCAGCCAAAGAAAGAAACCGTATCAGAGCCATCTGAAGCTTGAGTGACACTGTTGTAATACACGGGGAATATCGTGGAAGTGATCACCAGACTGTATACCGAATTTGCCCAATCGTACATGACCCATGCACGTTGAACTTTCTTAGTGGAGGTTGAGTGGGTGTTCATAAAGGGAGAAATAAAAAAAGCCATTCGTTTAGCGAATGGCTTTCAATATACGAGAAAGATTTATTAGTCTATCTCAGTTTTTTTTGTCGAAGCATACAACACTTTACGAGCATCAGCATTACGCAATTCAGTCTGCACATCAGAGATAGGACCCATCTTCACTTCTTTGTCTACTTTCATGGAGATAGTGATTGAGGCACGGTCTGCTTCAGGTAGCTTATCACGTTCCTGGTTTACCCATTGTACAATCTCTGGAGAGCTAATCAACACATCGTTAGCTTGAACTCGCGGTTCAGAACCATAAAGACTCGTGTTTTTTGGCTTTCCAATGAAAATGTAGGAAATCAAAGTCTTGTTCTGCAGCTTTTGAAGCTGAGTAGACTGAGGAATTTTCTGATCAACTAACACGTCTTGCTCTCTCAATACGGTAGTCACCATAAAAAAGAACAACAACATGAAAATGATATCCGGAAGTGCAGAGGTGTCAATTTGTTGTGTACCACCTGATTTTTTCTTTCTAAACTTTGCCATATCAGTTTCCTCCTACTTTATCAGGTTCAGCAATAGAGATCGCCATTGGAATCCCCTCTTTACCCTTGTCTTGAAGTGCTTTAGAAGCCTCATCATCACCAGTTAAGGCTCTATATTCATCAGAGGTAAGTCCTACTCTTTCTGAATACACATCGAAATACGCCTTTTTGGCTAAATCGAAAACCTCAAGGAATACAGCATAGCTGGTACCACGGTTTGTCTTAATAGAAATAACCGCCTCACCAGGGTGATCAGATGAATCAGGCTTTCTAAGCGCTTGTCCTTGTAAGGAAGCTGGGAAAGAGTTAAACAATGCAACAGCATCCTCGTCCGGAGCTCCAAAATTCATGATAAATTCTTTGAAATCTTTATCAAGACCAGCAGCAGTCCTTCTGTATTCCCCTTCAACCAACAAATCATTGTTAGCATTGATCAAGACGTTGAAGATATTTCGTTCGTTTTTCTTGATATCGGGGGGTGGCACATTAGGATCCTGCTTCGGAGGAAGAACATTTAGGATTCCCTTGTCCGAAGCAATAGTAGTAGTCACGAGGAAAAAAATCAACAAAAGGAAGGCAATATCTGCCATCGATCCTGCGTTGATCTCATTACCCATTCTATTTTTACTTTTTGCCATTTTATTTAACAGCTTTAGTAAGTTCAGTGACCACGATAGACACAATTGTCACTATGGTTAAAATGTAGGTCGTAACCAACATTCCACCGATCAATTGAGACATACCAGGAGTCAAATTAAAAGGAGCCCCTTCAAATTTTGGTAATACTTCATTACCAGAAAGGCTATAACAAATAAAGAAGAGCGCTACAAGTCCAAATACCCCAAGAGCTGACTTCATCAATCCTTTCGGATCATCCAAAGACTTAAGTAAGGGCATCACAATGGACAAGATGGTACCAACTATTGCAAGCAGGTAGGTGGCATAAAGCATTATATCGTAAGTATCCATAGTTTCAGTAGTTTATAACTTAATTAATCGAGCAAGTAGATTGACCTGGTGATTACTTACCAGTCAATTTGTGCTTAACTAAGATATCAACGAATGAAATGGAAGCATCTTCCATATCGTTCACCAAGGAGTCGATTTTAGATACCAAATAGTTGTAGAACAATTGAAGAATCATAGCCGCGATCAAACCTGCTACTGTTGTCAAAAGGGCGATTTTGATACCACCTGCTACGATAGAAGGAGAGATATCACCAGCTGCTTCAATAGTATCGAAGGCGAAGATCATACCTACTACAGTACCGAAGAAGCCCAACATTGGAGCAAGAGCGATGAACAAAGAAACCCAGATAAGGCCTTTTTCCAAACGTCCCATTTCTACTGAACCGTAAGAAACGATAGACTTTTCTACCATGTCAATTCCTTCAGCATAACGCATCAAACCTTGAGTGAAGATAGAAGCTACGGGACCTTTAGTGTCTCTAGTGATTTCCTTAGCTGCTTCAACACCGCCAGAAGCCAATGCCTCTTCTACTTTCAACAACAATTTCTTAGTGTTAGTAGTGGCAAGGTTAAGCGTGATGATACGCTCCAAAGCAATTGCAAGACCAAGGATCAAGCAAAGCAATACTGGAGTCATGTACAAAGGATCTCCTTCAATAAATTTTTCCTTGATAAGCTGATGGAAGCTTTGCTCCTCAGCGACGATTTCGTCGTCAACTACTGTTGGTGACGCAGCAGTCTCTTCTGCTGCAGGTGTTGTGGCAGCTGCAGAATCTGCAGGTGCATCTTGAGCGTTAGCGAAAGCAGGAACGAATAGGATACCTGCAAGCATGAACAAAGCGATGAACTTTCTCATAGTTTTTTTTTTAATTGACTTGGATTAAGGTTAAATGGTTTCCAGAATAAATCGAGTTTTAAAGTTATCATTTTTTAATTTCAAAAAACAAGCGAGTCTTTTAACTTTTTTTTCATAACACCTCATTTAAACAGAAATGAAGGCAATTTTTACACGAATGGAAGTAATTGAAAAGGGGCATAAACCAAAGAAAATTTTTCTTTTCCCTCTTTTTTTATTTTGATGATTAATTAATCAATTGATTATCAATACCTATTGGCTTTTTAAGCTTTTTTTAACGGAATAGACTTCTTCCTCCTAAAAAAGAACTCCCATGGAGATTTTTTTTATCGAGGTTCGCAAACTACTGAACACCTTCTTGGTCAAGGAGATACACGAGTGCAGCCATTCCCGCTGCTCCCAATTCCAATTCCCTCTTATCCACCGCCTCAAATACGTCTGCCTCGGTATGGTGGTAAATGAAGTACTTCTGAGAATCGGGCAGCAATCCAATCAGGAGGGTGCCTTGATCACGAAGGGGTCCAATATCTGCCCCACCACCTGGTTTTTGATGGCTCCACAACTGGTAAGGTCGCAGTAGCTCAGCCCAAGAAGTGATTTTAGCACGCTGCTCGGCAGTACCTGTTGAGGAAAATCCGATAGGTAAAAATCCACCCGAATCCGACTCAATGGCAGCAATGTGCTTTTCTCCCCTCTCCTTCGCCACACGTGCGTATTCCTGACCCCCGCGAAGGCCATTTTCTTCATTCATCCACATTACCGCACGAAGCGTGCGCTTGGGCTTCCATCCCAACTGCTTGTACAAGCGAAGCACCTCAATGCCCTGCATACAGCCTGCCCCATCGTCATGCGCTCCCTCACCTACATCCCAGGAATCCAAATGTCCACCCACGGCGATAATTTCCTCAGGCTTTTCGGATCCTCGCAGTTCGCCAATCACATTGTAAGAAAGCTTTTCAGTTTTCATCTCCCCATGAGATTCCAAATACAACTGCAAATCGGACTGACCCGCAAGCAAGCTACTGAGCAGTTCTGCATCCTGTGTACTGATAGCCAAAGCAGGAATAGCAGTTCCATTCGGTGCATAGCGCTGATTTCCCGTATGAGCGTAGTCGTCCACTCGATTGTTCATCGAACGTACGACAGTGGCAATAGCTCCAAATTTAGCTGCCTCAGCAGCTCCCGAACCGCGCTGACCTACAGCTCCTGAATACGCTTCAAAGGCATCCACCTTGGTCGGATCCATGGGCCCATTGAAAAAGACAATCTTTCCTTTTAATTGGCTGCCTAGCGCCTGCAATCCAGCTAGACCCTTGACCTCCACCACCTGACCCAGCAAGCCCTTTGCTCCAGTTCCCTGGGTATTCCCAAGCGCCAACGAAGTCAATTCCACAGTTCCATGTGTTTTTGAATTCACTACACGCACCACATCATTCCATCCCCGCTCCCAGTGCGGCACCATCACGGGTTGTAGGTAAACCGTATCAAAGCCATAGCTTTCCATCAATTGCTTGGTCCAATCTACCGCGGCAGCAGCACCAGGAGAACCGGAAAGCCGATTGCCAATCTCTTTGCAGAGGTAGTGCAAATTGTCGTAGGTATGCCCTGAGGAAAGTTCGGTGTCGTAAATTGTTTTGATTCGAGATTCATGGCTTTGCCCTACAGCTAGCAGAGGCAAAAAGAACAACAAGAGGATTATTTTTTTCATCGGCTGGGGAAGTTTATTTTTCGTTGAAAAAGTTACGGGAAAAAGGACCGCTCAAACAAAAAACACATCCCATTCTTTGGGATTTTTTTTTAAAACTCTTTTTTTTGAAAATTCGTTAAACCAATTGCCTTCTTTTTTTGTCTATAGAAGGGAAACCTATTCTCAACTCATTTAACAACACTACTTATGAAATTACTTACTACGCTAGTCCTAGGATTAAGCACATTTTTTGCTGCAGCAGACCTAATCGCTCCTGCAACTGTAAACAAAACTGAAAGCCAAGTTCGCTGGGAAGCTTCCAAAGTAACCGGCACCCACTGGGGCTATGTTCCTTTGAAAAATGCGACGCTAGATTACAGCGGCGGAAAAATCAAAGGCGGATCTTTTGACATGGACATGGTCAACTTGACCGTGGAAGATCTTACTGATGCCAAATCAAAAGGAAACCTCACCGGCCACTTGAAGTCTGATGACTTTTTCTCTGTAGAAAAATTCAACACTTCTTCCTTCAAAATCACGGAAGCCAAATCCAGCAACGGTACAGACTACACAATCACTGGTAACTTGACCATCAAGGGCATTACACAGAAAATTTCTTTTCCTGCCAAAGTAGCCGTAGCTGGTAAAAAAGTAACCGCAACTGGACAAATCAAGTTTGACCGCACCAAATTCGAAATCAAATACCGTTCTGGTAGCTACTTCGAAGATCTTGCTGACAAAATGATCTACGACGAAGTAAAACTAGATGTGAAATTGGTTGCCGCGATTTAATCGCTTCACTAAAAATAGAACTGGTTTTTGGTCCTATTCGTATTGTTAGAAAAATTTAAGGCCTGGAAGTTACTCCAGGCCTTTTTTATTGGGTCAAAACACTCGCCAAAAACAAAGCAAATGGACGAATATCCTGATCCACACTGGCTGATTCCAGTGCACTCATGTACTCATCCCGCCGAGTTACAGGCACAATTGTCCACGGATAACCTCCTGAAGCCATCAGCAGATTCATAAGAAATCGGGCAATCCGACCGTTTCCATCCACATAGGGATGAATATAGACAAAGGCAAAATGGCCTAAGACTGCCCTAACTGCTGCGCTTTCCTCTGAAGAAAGCAAGTCAAAGTAGGCTGGCATCAAGTCCCTCAGCTGCTGATGGGGAGCCGGTACATGCTTGGAATGTCTGATAAATACCGACTGATTCCGATATCCTGCTAGATCTGAGGCTCGGATAATTCCCGCCTCCACACTCGGCGCAAACAATTCTCGATACCAATTGCGATGGGCCATTTCGGCTACCTGGCCAGATTCCACACCAGAAAGTACTTCTTCCAACCCTTTTTTGACCGATTGAAATGCCTGCCAATACCCTCTCGCCGCCATCGCATCTCGGTACTGCCGATCTGCGGCATGGACCTCCGGTTGCCAACTTCCAACTTTAATCTGCTTGATTAGATCTGCCGAAACCCGATACCCCTCAATTGAAAGGGAATTGTAAGCATCATTAATAAAAAGTTCGCTAACCCGTTGAATATACTTGGATGAATCGATGGGAAGACCTGGCGCTGCAGGAAAAACCTCCAATACCGTCTCGCGCATACTAGCCCACATTAATTGAAGTCGAATGACATGAGGTAAAACCTGCCTCGTCGGGATCAGCAATTTACTTGGACTAGTAAACGGATCTTGCTCGCTAACCAAATAGCCAACACTACGCATCCCCGCGAGTAGATCATCTGCAAGGGCATCGCGTCCTATATTCCGAAAAGCTCCTGCCAATCGACCTGCCACCACAGTATGCCCTCCGTCCAATAGCCTTCTCAGCAAGGCTGTCCCATCCTGAAAAGTCCCCAATGCCGCTCTAGCATCCACTGGATTATTCCGAAAAAATGGTTCTGGACAATACATCAATGCTGACTCTATTGAAAACAGTCGGAGACCATGGGTATCGGTCTCAAGTTCCCCCTCCTCTGCCATCCGTGCACGCGTCTCAAAAATGGATGTATCAAAAGGCAAGGAGGTGGTCTGATTTCTAGCGAGTGGCGCTCTCACCAATAACTGCCTGGGTACAGTCCTATTTCCCGCATGGAGGATAACCGACTGCTCGGGGGAAAGGCTCCACTCCTTCCCGAATCGGGAATTGAGGTAAGCTACACAGAAATCCCAAAATGAGGTGTACCAAGATGTACTCTCCCCTGCCGGTTCATCTGGTCGCGTGGGTATATACCATCCTCGCATCACCTCTTTCAAAAACCCCGATCTCACCAACCGCTCCCGATGGGTTCGGCTGAGATCAGATGATTTGACTGCGATCTTTTCTAGTTCCTGGAGATCCTTTAGGATTGTCAGAGAGCTAGCAAGTCTTTCGGAGAGCTTAGCCATTACCTTTTAAATTTACCGAAGGTAATTTAGCTTTTATGGTAATGCAAATTTTAGCTTATAATGTTTTATTATTTTTAGCTTTTGTAGCTTTTTATAATTTAGCTTTTAATGGATTGGTAGCTCGAAAGGCTTGGAATATAATTTAGAAATAAAAAAGCTCAGGTCTTTCCTTGAGCTTTTGGAGTAATTTAAAGATCGTATTTCAACGTTAGCAAAGCATACCGAGGCTGCACCAGGTAGGAAAAGGTGCTGACCACACTTTCGCTGAAGCTATCTCTCCGAATGGCGCGGGTATCGGCCAAGTTCCAAACAGATAACTTGACTTCCCAAGGGCTATTTTTACCCTGGTAAATTAGGTAGGTATTCAAAAAATCAAACCCGCTCTGGGTTCCTTGTGCTTGGTTGAGGTAGGCTGTATAGGTATAATCCGCCTTCAATTTCAATCCTTTGTAGAGATCTAAATCAATTTCTAAGTTGGGACTGTGGGTAGTGAAGGTATTGTCAATCCTACCCGACAGGTATTGATTGGCGGTAAATGAATAACCCAGCTTGGCTTCCAAAACTTTGAAGAAGGTGCTAGTCAATTTAGTGTCGTAAGTCTGGGAAAATTGCTCGTTGGGAATCAGCACTTCATCCAAGAAGGAGTTGGTTTGATACGAATTCCAACGACCTCCAAACTCAACTTTCATTTTATTGAAGGCCTTATCCATACGAAGATCCCCGTTGAGGGTCTTGTTGATGGGCTGCACATTGAGCACCGAAAACAAGCGGTTGATGCCAATAAAGTCCGTCGTAGTCACGATGTCGTTGCGCTTACGCTGGTAGTTCATGTTTCCAAAGACGGTCAAGCCCGAAAACATGTCGAAGTGGGTATAGGCAAGGGTGTGCGTAGAAAAGATTCCCTGATCGAGTTGTCGATTTCCTTGAAAGAGCGCGTTGTAATCCTGCAGCAACAGGCCTTCGGCCAATTTCTGGCTATCCATAAAGTTGGCTTCAGTACCCAATCGATAGGTCACCGAGCGATTGGAGGTGATGTTCCACTTGACATACATCGCTGGCAAAAGTAAAATACGCTCCTGCTCCTTTTTTTGGCCTCGCTGCTGATCACTCCAGGTGTAGCGATGCAAGTTTGCCGAAGGACTCAAGATCCAATCTTTCCATTTCGTCTTCCAGCTCATCCCTAGGTACAGGTCTTGGAAGCGAAAATCAGAATCATTCAAGAACGCATCAAAGGTTTGGCTAGATTCCACTTGGCTCAAGTTGCTGTCAAACTGCTGCCGCAGCTGCTGCATGCCTAGAGACCAGTTGAGGTGGTTGGTAGCATTCAGAATATAGTAGTAGTTGGCCACTCCTTCGAGGGTCTCGGTAAGCAATTCTTGTGCCTGCAGGAGGCGGTAGCTGTCCGCATTGCGCAAGGGATACAAGCCCACCAAGGGTTTTGCAGAGGAGGTAAGGTCTAGGAAAGGGTTGGCAAATTTCTTCTCCCAGTTTGCCTCCACGCTGTACACCTCATCCTCATTGGGAGCATGAAACCATTCTACTTTTTGCTGAAGCGTGTAGGGGGTACGGGTGCTAGCGGTAACAACTTGTTGATTGAAGGCACCAAAACTCGAGTTGAGCAGGTTGCTGTTGTCTACCTCAGCAAGCTTGCCAAAAAAGGAATACTTCAGATAGGTTTCCTCTTTGGGAGTGTAGGTTACCGCATATTTCCCTAGGCCGGATTTATTTTGGACCCTGCTGCTGGATAACAATTCCTCAATGTTAGTTTGACCTGCATTGAGGTAGGTGCGAATGGAACTGCTCCCCAAACCATTGTCTGAGGTGGAACCAATCGCAAAACCCGTATGTCTCCATCGAGACGAAGGGGAATAGTTGATATTGATGGCACCCAAGGTGGTACTTAGGTCTGCTGCATTGGCTCTCGTCGCCATAGGAATGCCCAAGTCATCCCCATTCATCTGCACCCGAGATCCTGCACGAGAACCTAGGCCTCCCATGCCTCCGCTAAACCGGAAATAATCCTGCAAGGTAAAGGGCTGTTCGCCCACATTATTGGAGCCACCAATCAGGTTGAGGTTCAATTTGGGAGCATAATAGAAGGTGTTGGCATGGCCAAGATATCGCTCTTGAGGTCCAACTCCAGCACTGAGGTCTCCAAAGACCATGTTCTTTTTTCCGTCCTTGAGTTCGATATTTAGCGCTAGGGTTTCGTTGGTATCCATGCCCCGCATGGGACCAACTTCGTTGAAGTTTTTCAACACTTGCACCCGATCTACTGCATTTGCTGGAAGATTTTTGGTGGCCAATTTGGTATTGCCATCGAAGAAGGGCTTTCCATCCACCAAGACCTTGTCTACATTTTTACCTTGCACCTTGACATCTCCGTTTTCATCCACCTGAAATCCAGGAAGTTTTTCCAAGACATCCTCAAGCTTCCGCTCGGTTCCGGTGGTAAACGCATCGGTCTTGTAGGTGAGCGTATCCCCCTTCATGGATACGGGCATTTCGGAGACTACCTCCACCAGCCCCAGTTCCGTATCATTTTGCTTGAGACGCACTACCTGTGGAACTTCCGAATTCCAATCCGAAACTACTTTTTCGAATTTCAAATAGCCTACGAAAGATACCCGCAATAAATAGGTGGCTCCTTCCGCCAAGGTTACTTTGAAGCGCCCTTCATCATTGGAGATGCCAAAACCTGCAATTTTTTGGGTGCTCTGGTTGATAGCGACCACATTGGCATAGGCAATGGGCCGATTGAGGCTATCCAAGACCTGACCAACTAGCGGCTTGGTTTGGGCCATGGAAAACCCTGCAAGCAAGCAGAAGCAAGCGAGCAAACTTATTCTTTTGATCAATAGCATCAATAAGACGGAGAAATGTGGTGAATCGAACCAGACTTCCGGATTTCGATTAATGAAGACTTAAAACCAAACCTTGAGCTTAGTTTCCAATTCGTATTTCCATTCTGTTCCCTTCTCCAGGCTTGCCTTGGTAGCGGTTCATCATCTGCTTCATGCCTTCTTCTTGCACGGTTCGAAATTCTGCCTGCGTAATTTCTTTTCCTTTGCTCGGTCTTTCGATTACTACTGGATCGGCAGAAGGATTCAATTCGATTTTTTCACAGATAAGTGTTCTCCCTTGATTCTGAACTTCCAAAATCAAACCCGGAAGCCCAAAAAAGTTTTCTGGACCATGGGCAACGGGAATTTCAGGCGTAAACCAAACGGTCACTTGTAGGGTGTCTTTCACATTTTCCATTTCAGTCATTCCTGTAGAAAATCGCTTGCTATCAACGATGCGTGTGTAGCTCGCCTTTTGAACCGTGTAGTTTCCTACTTTTTTGGTTTCATTAGAAAGCTCCCATTCTACGGGCTCGAGCATATCTTTGACCAAATATGCCTTCCCCATCATGTCTTGTTCTTCCAAAAAGCTTTGATCAGCAATATTTTTGTAAAGGGTCGAGCCTTCTCCACTGGTTGCCACCATAAAAACCGCTCCTCCGGCAGAAGCAGTGGCTGGTCCCCCTCCCAAACTTTCCTCTTTCTTCCAAGTAGACTCGGTTTGGTTAAAGGACAGGATGTAATTCTGTTCCATCTGCTTTTTCAAAGAGGCTTGAATCTGCGCGATTTGCTCCGGCGCCATCTTCGTAGAATCCATTTTAATGGAGAATTGGGAAGTAGACTTATAATAGGCCCTGCCTGTAAATCCTTGAGCAAAAGTAGCCTGTAGGCCTGCCCCTAAAAAGAGAAGTAGTGAGAGAGTTGCAATCGTACGTTTCATGGTTGTGTTGTTTTACCCTACAAAAGAAGTGAAGAGAAGCCAATATACGAGTTAAGCAGTGTTAACGTGTGTTAACACAAATTTTAGGATAAATTCTATCCCCCTACTTTTAGGGCATGAAAAAGTTAGAATTCAAACGGATTGGATTACTTATTGGGATCACCTTGCTGATCACCCTTTCCATTCAAGTTTGGAGGATAGCTTCCCAATGGGAACTACTTCAGGCTGAACTTAAGCAGGATATTCAAGAAAACTTAGACCATGCCGTAGAAAATTACTTTGCGGACTTGGCTAAGTCAGATGTATTTGCCTTGACGGATGCAAGGTCCAGCTTTTCTGCAGGGGATAGCGCGATTGCAGACAGCTCTTTTATGCGAAGAGCAGTGGAGAGCCCGTTATTTAAAGAAACGCTGAAATTGCAACGAAAAAAACCCGCTGAACAGCAAAATCTGGTTTTAAAGACAAGCAGTTCTTTCGATTCCTTAATTACTCCCGCTGAATTAGCCATTTTCAGTCCCGATAGCCTCCCTGGGGCTGGTGCAAAAATCATAGAAATTAGGGCCCTGAAAACCAATGTAAAGGATTCTCTTCGCATCCAAACCATCGACATCTCTCCTGCGGTAGATTCAATCGATCGGCAACAACTGGATTGCATCAAGGTAGATCAAATCAATAAAATCCAGATTTTTAGAGGGAGAACTGCCGTAGATAGTTTGAATGAGATTGAACAATTCACGAGCAAAATCATCTTTTCCATCATCCGAGACACCCTTGACCTCCCCAAAATAAAGGGACTTCTCAACCGTGAGTTGCAACGCAGTGGGATAGCACTAGATTATGGACTGCACTTTGCAAATCAAAATCCAAGTTGGACTCCTGCTGGTACGACTACGACTCCCCTAAACTACTCCTTTAAAGTAGGCTCTCGATCTACCTTTCTCCCTCCAGGAAAAATACTTGACTTGCACTTTAACATCAGCTACTGGACGCTACTGAGGCGAGGCTTGATAGAGGTACTTTCCTCAGTTTTATTTTTGGGGATTCTTTCTTTCGTGTTCTATTACCTCTACCAAACCATCAAAAACCAAAAGGAAATTGCCGAAATCAAGCAGGACTTGATTGCCAACATCACACACGAATTCAAAACCCCCATCGCCACTACCCTGACAGCTATTGAAGGCATACAGCAGTTTAACCCCAGCAAGGATCCAGAAAAGACTGGTCGCTACCTGGACATTTCCAAAGTTCAACTGCAAAAACTGGATCAGATGGTGGAGAAACTCTTGGAAACGGCTGCGCTTGACTCAGACCAATTGGTTTTGAAAAAAGAAGGAATTGATCCAGAACCGGTATTGACCCAATTGGTGCAAAAGTTTCAAACCCTAGCTCTAGAAAAGGAATTCAACTTGCTCCTACCTCCTTCTTGCAGGCCTATCGAAGTTGACCCCTTTCATTTTGAGCAGGTGATTTCCAACCTGCTGGACAATGCCGTCAAGTATGGCGGGAATCGCATTCATCTTCGCTTAGCACAAAGTACTGCTACGCAAATTCAAGTAGAAGACAATGGGGGCAACTTGAATCCAGAACAGGCAAAACATATTTTTGAGCAATTTTACCGAGTACCGAAAGGAAACCTCCACGATGTAAAAGGATTTGGCATCGGTCTATACTACGTCAAAAAAATAATGGAAAAACATGGAGGGAGCGTTTCCCTTCAGACCAGCAAAAACTCCACTCGATTCACCACAGATTGGCCATGAGCAACATACGCGTGTTACTAGCAGAAGACGAACTCGCCCTGGGTAGCATAATCAAGGAAAGTTTGGAGAGCCGTGGCTTTGAGGTGATTCTTTGCGGAGATGGACAGGCTGCATGGGAATGCTACCTCCAAACCAAGCCCGATGTGCTTGTGTTGGATGTGATGATGCCGAAAAAAGATGGGTTTACCCTCGCCGCGGAGATCCGAAAAATAGATGCTCTTACCCCTATTCTATTTCTAACTTCCAAAAGCCAGGCAGAAGACGTGGTCAAAGGCTTCTCCATGGGTGCCACGGACTACATTCGGAAGCCCTTTAGCATGGAAGAACTGATCGTACGGATCAAGGCCCATTTGGATCGGCAAGGAGGACAGCCGCTGCCGAGCGACTGGTTGCCCCTGGGCAACTATACCTTCAATCCCAAGCGTCAGCTCCTGAAATTGGACGCGAAAGAAATTGCACTTACCTCTCGGGAATCATTGCTTTTGGAACTACTCCTATCCCGGAAAAATGAAATCACCGAACGAAGCTTGATCCTCAATCAAATCTGGGGGACAGATGATTTTTTTGCCGCCCGAAGTATGGATGTCTTTATCACCAAGCTACGTAAAAAACTGCAAGAAGATCCTGCAGTACAAATCCTAAATATTCGGGGCTACGGGTTTAAGTTGGTAGGCTAATGTTACCAAGTATCCGGAGGTCTACTTGGCGCTTCTTCAGACTAATTTTTTTCAGAAAAACTAAAAACCAAAAGGCAACAACATCGGTCTTTTAAGACTCAATCTATTAAGGAATCACTTCTTTTTTCCCTCTTGCCACCAAGGGAATGACCACGGCAACAACGGCTAGATGCACTGCATAGTTTTCGCCAAAGGCAAGCCAAATTCCAAGCGCAACGGCCTCACAAGCTACCAAGCTCAGGAAGAAAATTTTGATTTTTGTATCTACTAGCATGGCTGATCTGAAAATTTACATTCATTTTAGAAATGGAACCTTCGTGCCGACGAAATCCACTTCATGAACTTGAACGATAGGTGCCAAGGGTGTGGGATCTTGGTGGCATGCTTGAAAAGGAAATGTCAAGCCTAGTAAAAAGAGAAAGTTTCTAAAAGTGGTTTTCATAATTGATTGCGGTTAAAAATTAAAAATAAGTTGACAAGTAGAAAAGAAAGGTGGTGTCCCCAAACTCTTTGATAGAATTGATAATTAATGGATGGAGCCATTGGAGGGGGAATTCCGAAGACTGAAATAGAAAAAAAGACTGGGGCGGTTAAAAAATGCCCTAATCGACTGGTAATTAGATTTAAAAATAGTTTTTTCATAAAAATTAAATTAAAGAATAAATGAATGTATTAATGAAATTTTAAAAAACAATTTTTTATTAAATTAATTATAAAATTTAAAATTAAAAGAGTGAATTAGAACTAAGCTATTAAAGGATAACTCGTGGTTTTAGGCGGTAAGAACTAGTGGAAATCACTATCAAAAGGCCTCAGCCGCTTGCCGCATACTGAAAAAAAACTTGAAAATTCAGATACTGTACAAAAAAAGCCCTATGCTGAATTGGCCTGATTTATAGGTAAGATAAAATCAATTCATTCAAAAAATTCAACCTCACCGAACAAGCTGCCGTTTCTCCAGTTATCCATTTCATAAGATAGGTTGATTCAGTTAAGTTAAATGAAAAAGGGAGGCTTCAGACCCTCCCTTTCTTTTTTTGTTCAAAATCGAATGTCTAGACCTACTTTTCTCAATAGGTTAACTTTTTCAAATAGGCAATACTTACCGGCAAAGTCTCCAACTCTTTCTCGCTCTCATCCTCGATAAACAGGTGTTTGATTCCTATTTTATTGACTTCTTTCAAAATCGCCACGAAGTCGAGTTCCCCCTGTCCCAAGGGAACATCATTTTCAGGTCCAGTCAAGCCAGTCATGTCTCTTGGAGCTCCTTTTCTAAAGTCCTTGAGGTGCAAAGACACCCAACGCTTGCCGTATTTCTTAAGCAATCCTGCTGGATCCCCTCCTCCAAAGTGTGTCCACATGACATCCATTTGCAAAGACACATACTTCGGATCGGTATTTTCTACTAAGTAATCAAAGAGTGTACCTGAGCCATACGGCTGGAATTCATAGCCATGCACATGGTACTTGAAGGTAATTCCATTTTCCTTCAATACTTTTCCTCCTGCATTAAAAGCCTTAATTGCACGGTCCGCATCGGCTTTGGAAAACTGTCCTCGAGCATGAGGTATCCAAGCGCACATCACATAGGAGGCTCCTAATGCTTTGGCACGGTCAGCCACCCCCTGAGGATCACTTTCCAACTGCTCAAAACCTGTACCCGTGGAAGGAATGGTTATTCCTCTGTCATTCAACATTTTTTTGAATTCCACAGGGTCAACACCCTGCGGCGCCCCTCCTTCATAGGTTTTAAATCCCATCTTTTGGATGATGTCTAGGGTTTCTGGCACCCCATTTTTCCATTGGTCACGAAAGGTGTAGGCAGCAATTCCTAGCTGGGCTTGGAAGAGTGGGTCTCCCTTTTTCTGAGCGATGGTCGCTGTTGGCGAAAGGATCCAAGTCAAGGCAAGGATGAAGATAGCAAGTGTATTTTTCATGGTGTTTTGGGTTTTACTCCCGCAGAAAACTACTGATCGAAAGATAATTCAGTAAATTCCTGGTGGAAATTGTTAAAGATTGCCTTTGTTCAACTCTGCCACAGCATGATTTGCAGCACGAGCAGTCAAGGTCATAAAGGTTAAGGTTGGATTTTGGGTACTGCCGCTAGTCATGCAAGCTCCATCGGAAACAAACACATTTTTGCAGGCATGCAACTGGTTAAACTCGTTGAGTAGGGAAGTTTTGGGATCTTTTCCCATGCGTACGCCACCCATTTCGTGAATATCTGAACCAGGAGGAGCCCCTGTGTCTTCTACTTTGATATTTTTGAATCCCATCCGTTCGTACATTTCGGTTTGCTGCTCCAGAAAATCACGCGTCATCTTGTCGTCATTCTCTTTCCACTCTACCGAAAGAATAAGTTTGGGAATCCCATACTTGTCTTTTTCATCTTTGCTTAGTCGCAGGTGGTTGGACTCTTCGGGCACCATCTCCCCTTGCATCCAAGCTGCCATACCCCACAAGCCGTAGCCTGGATCGAGCAGTTTCTCTCGTAGGGCATCTCCAATCAGCTCCCCATTTCCATCCAGCTGTCGGTTAGCAGACATTCCGATGGCATAGCCTCGAAGAAAGTCCGTCTCTTGGCGGTACACATTGCGGAAGCGAGGGACGTAGGCATGCCCTGGGTTCCTCCCTTTATTGGCCTGATCTAGAAAGCCTTCAAAGGTGGCATAGCCCTTGCCTCGATAGTTATGGCAGGTCATGAATTTTCCCATCAGACCGTTGTCATTCCCCAAGCCGTTTGGAAAACGAGCCGAGGTAGAATTGAGCAAAATCGAATTCGAATTGATTGTCGAGGCATTCACAAAAATGATTTTTGCATAAAACTCGATGGACTCTTGTGTGAGTCGGTCAATCACACGCACGCCAATGGCCTTGCCTTTTTGCTCGTCGTAAATAATTGATTCTACCACCGAATCAGGCCGAAGGGTCAGGTTGCCCGTCTTCTCTGCCCAAGGCAAAGTAGAGGCATTCGCAGAAAAATAGCCCCCATAAATGCAACCCCTGTTACACATATTCTGGTTCATGCACTTCGACCTCCCCTGATCCAGATGGATCTGCTGGGGGTCGGTGAGGTGGGCACAGCGACCCTGCACAAGGTGCCGCTCAGCACCATACATTTCCTTTAGCTTCTCCTTATAGTAGCGCTCGAGGCAACTCAGTTCAAAACCAGGCTGCACCACCTGATCGGGAAGCACGTCCAAGCCATCTCTACTTCCGGCAAAACCCACGAAGGTCTCCACATAGGTGTACCAAGGTTCCATGTCTTTGTACCGAATGGGCCAATCCACTGCATAGCCGTCGCGAGCGGGACCTTCAAAATCAAAGTCAGACCAACGCTGCGTACCTCGTGCCCAGAGCAGGGACTTCCCCCCGACGTGGTAGCCCCGAAACCAGCGAAAAGGCTTCTCCTCGATGTAGGGCTGCTCATCCTCAGCAAGTGCCCAATGCATGGTTTCCTCACGCTTCCAGTTGGCAGCACCTAGTCCAGATCGCTTTTCAATAGGCACGGCTCCACGAAATTCAAACTCCCAAGGAGCCTTGGAGGCTGTGGGATAATCTTCGATGTGGCGGACCATTCGGCCTCGCTCCAACACCAGAGTCTTCAATCCTTTTTCAGTAAGCTCCTTTGCAGCCCATCCTCCAGAAGCTCCAGAGCCGATGACAATCGCATCGTAGGTTCGTTTTGCTTTTGAATCTTGTAACATCGTTGATTTATGCCTTTTCGGCAGGCACCTCCACACAGCCGCTGTAAAATCCTGGAGCTACTTGATAGCCCAAATGATCGACCATCACTTCTCGGGCGGTCGTAAATCCAAAAATGGTATTGGATCGGATCAGTTCGTAAAATTTCTTTTGATCCTCCCCTTCTGCAGTGCTGTAGTCAAGCAATATTTTTTCTCTTTCGGCTTTACTCAAGGAAGAAAAATTAAGTTTATCTAAGACCTTAAATTCCTTAACTAAAATTTCTTGCTCCTCCTTTTCAAGGCACTTTTCAAAGAATTTGATCAAAAACTGGTCTGTTCCTGTGCTCAAAGCACCAATAGGCGCAGCACCTGAACCACCTGGAATTCCTTCCGGAATTAATGTTTCTGCAAGGGAAGTAATGAGCCGCTCTTGATCATAGTTAAAAAAACCAGCATGAGTGAGGCGATCTAAAATCTGCCATTTCCAGTCCGCCAGAACCAGCCCTGCAATACCTGCACCTGCTGCGCCGAGAAGTTTTAAGGAAGTTCGTCTTTGCATAAATAAGTAGTTGGCGAAAAGACGCCTTACCCAAGGTACTATTTTTCAAAAAAAAAGCACAAAAAAAAAGGCTAGAATTCCATCAGCGGAAATCCAGCCTTTTATTGTTGACAATTAGGTTACTTTCTGTAGTCCAAAGGAGCGGTTCTATCCCCTACCAAAGCCTTGTACGAAAACCCTTCCCCTCTTCGGGTGTTGAGTTCCTGCAAGGCTTGGCCAGTTACCGATGGATTATTGAAAATATCCATCGCGGTTAAAGTCAATGTTTTGGCGGCGACCATCATGCCCTTTTGGCCGATACTCATACCGCCAGCTGCTACTGCCTGCCAGGTATGTGCAGAGGTGCCTGGAACCCAGGTAGCAGTGCCCAAGCCTACCGTCGGTACCAGCCAACTGATATCTCCTACGTCTGTGGATCCACCTCCACCTTCCTCACTCACCACAAAGGGAGCGATCTTTGTAGCATCTGCAGGGCTAGCTTTTACGCCTTCTGGATAGGTTTTGATAATTTCCTCAGCAAATTTTTTCTCCTCGGGAGAATACGTTACTCCACCGATTTTTTCAAGATTCTTGTGCATAATGCGCGCCAGCGTCTCGTTGGGCAGAAGGTTGTACACTCCATTGATCACCTCGTATTCCATGCGTGTTTGAGTACCTAGAGCGGCACCTTCAGCTGCTTTGACCATGCGGTCAAAAATCTGTTGAACTACTAAAGCATCGGGGTGACGCACGTAATGATAGGATTCCGCGAAGGCAGGGACCACATTGGGCGCTTCCCCTCCACGGGTAATGACATAGTGCATGCGCGTTTGCATCGGCACGTGCTCACGCATGAGGTTCACCATAAAGTTCATCGCCTCTACTGCATCCAAGGCAGATTTGCCTCGCTCGGGAGCCGCTGCCGCATGAGAAGCTTCCCCGTAAAAACGGAATTTGGTAGAGATGTTGGCAAGGGAAGAAGTAGCACCTGCAGCATTTTGGGAGCTAGGATGCCAATGCAGCATGGCGTCCACATCTTGAATCAAGCCTGCTCGAGCCATGTATACCTTGCCTCCTCCACCTTCTTCAGCTGGGGTGCCATACACACGAACGGTGCCTTTGATTTTGTTGGCTTTCATCCAATCCATCACCGAGATACCAGCTGCCACGGATGCAGCACCAAAGAGGTGGTGTCCGCAAGCATGTCCTGCGCCACCTACTACTACCGGCTTACGAACAGAAACTGCCTCTTGAGAAACGCCAGGTAGCGCATCAAATTCGGCCATGATGCCAATCACTGGCTTTCCTGAACCGTATTCTGCTACAAATGCAGTAGGAATACCCGCAACACCTGCAGAAACTTTGAATCCCGCATCGGTGAGCGTTTTTTGAAGCAATTGGGAACTTTTTGTTTCCAAATAACCCAGCTCTGGGTTGCTCCAAATCTGACGTGCAAGGTCACCATAGAAATCAGCCTTGGCATCCAGCTTGGAAAGGATTTCCTTCTCCTGCGCCATAAGCGTGCAAAGAGGAAAGAGAAAAATGAGTAGAAATAGTATTTTTTTCATAGTTCGAAAGGATAAGAACTGTGAAAATAGGAATAGTTTTCTTTTGATGGATATTTTTTGTGACCAACGGATCGGGGCAAAACCTAAAACCCGAGGAGGCGAGTTTTCTCTTGCTCCTTGAATTTTAGTTTAGGTAGAACGAGGTCAAACTTGGGAAGCAGTGTGACTAATTTCGGATGAAGTCTTAACTTTCATCCAGTTTGCCTCACCCCATGAAAAACACAGCCCTCCTTTTCGGAATCGGAATCCTCCTGATCTCCTGTCAACGCATCCACCAACCTTCAGGCTGGGATACCAAGAACATCCAAATCGCAAGAGATGAGTTTGGAGTGCCCCATATTTTTGGCAAATCAGATGCAGATGCAGCCTATGGACTTGCCTGGGCACATGCCGAAGACGATTTTGAGACCATTCAAAAAACCGTTCTTGCTGGGAAAGGTCTGGCAGGCAGGGTATTTGGAGAAGAAGGTGCTGCCATTGATTTTTTTGTGCACCTACTAGAAACCAAAAAAATCGCCAAGGAAAAATACACGGAAAGCTTTTCACCCGAGTTTAAACGCGTACTCGAAGGCTATGCTGCTGGACTCAATGACTATGCCTACCAGCATCCTGAGGAACTCCTCTATGCACCTGCTTTTCCGATCACTGCCCAAGAAATTAGTTCCGCCTACATCCTTTCGCTAGCACAAATGGCAGGGGCAGACCGGGCCGTGCAAGCAATCTTTAACGGCACCGTTCCCAAAATCGCGGAAGATTCCCTTCCCAAAGGTTCCAATGCCATCGCCATTCACCCTTCACGGACCGATACCGGAGAAGCTTTTTTGGCCATCAACTCCCACCAACCTTTGGAAGGTCCAGTGGCCTGGTACGAAGCACACATTCAATCGGAGGAAGGTTGGAATGCACTGGGAGGGCTATTCCCGGGAGGTGCCATGATCTTCCATGGAGTCAACGAGCACCTCGGATGGGCCCATACGGTCAACTCACCTGACTTACTGGATCTCTACCAACTCGAAGTAGATCCCGAAGATCCCGCACGCTATCGGGTAGATGGCAAGTGGCTAGAGTTGGAAGAAAAAACAGTTTGGCTGAAAGTGAAACTCTGGGATTGGATCACGCTCCCTGTTCCGCAAACTGTTTGGAAGTCGATCTATGGTCCAACGTTGGTTACTGAAAAAGGAACTTATGCCTTCCGCTTGGGTGCCTTGGACCAGATTGGTGCACCGGAACAGTGGTGGAGAATGAACAAATCCAAAAACTTCACCGAATGGAAATCGGCCATGGAAAGTCTGCAGCTGCCCAACTTCAACACCGTCTATGCCGATCGCTACGATACGATTTATTACGTGAGCAATGCACTATTGCCCAAGCGCACACCTGGAATAGACCATGAAGAAACTGTTGCTGGAACTAGCTCAAAAGTCCTGTGGAAGGAATACCATTCCTTTGGAGAACTTCCGCAGCAGCTCAACCCAGCCATTGGCTACCTCTACAACACCAACCATTCTCCTTACAAAGCAGGAGCGTTAGTGGATACCTTGACGGCAGCAGCTTTCCCCAAAGAGATGGGCTTTGACCTTCGGGATAACAACCGATCCGTACGCTTTCGGGAGCTAATGCCTGCAGAAGGAAAAATCAATTGGCAACAGTTCAATCAAATCAAATTCGACCAAACTCTCCCCAAGGACCTGGCCTTCAGAACTAATTTGCAGGCCTTGTTTAACTTGGACCCCAAAAAATACCCCGCACTAGCTGCCCAGATCGCAACACTTGCTACTTGGAATAAGGAAGCGGATATTGCTAGCCAAGGAGCGGCACTTTTTGCATTTGTGTATTATTACTGGTGGGATGAGTTTACCAAAACTGGAAGGTCCATTGACACGGTACTTACCGAGGAAGAAGCTGCGAAAAGTCTTCAAGCTGCCAAGACACACTTTCAAACTCATTTTGGAAAGGAGCTCGTACAGCTGGGTGAGTACCAAAAGCTCGTTCGCGGGGATAAAGTTGTCCCACTTTGGGGCATAGACGATGTACTCACCACCATCCGCTCTACTGCTTGGGAAAAAGGCATGCGAAAAGGTGCCCAAGGAGAATCCTACATCTTGATGGCGCGATTTGGAAAAGGACTTCCAGTATTGGAAAGCATCAATGTGTATGGAGCGAGTAATCGCCCCGATTCTCCACATTATGACGACCAAATGGAGCGATTTGTAGCGCGGAAGTTGAAGCCCATGACTTTGGATAAGAAAACAGTGCTCAAAAATGCCAAGCGAATATATCAGCCAGGAAACTAGCCCATTTGTTTCTTGGAAGTAGCTTTGCCATTCTTCCAAAACCAATTTGCATAAGTTGCTGGTTTTTGTATATTCAAACTCCACTATCAAATTGGCAAACAAATGAACGAACTGAATCGGAGAGACTTTTTGAAGGGCTCCAGCGCGCTCTTGACCCTAGCAAGCTTTGGGTTATTAGGAATGGATTTCAACACCAAGACAGGACCTTTGAAGGTAGCCTTAATTGGCGCCGGTTGGTATGGCAAATCTGATCTATTTCGATTGATTCAAGTTGCCGATGTGGAGGTCGTAGCTCTTTGCGACGTAGATAAAAAGATGTTGACTGAGGCGGGTGAACTCGTTGCGAAGCGTCAAAAATCCAAAAAAGTACCCGCGCTATTTGAAGATTACCGGGAATTACTCAAAGCTCATGCTTGTGATTTGGTGGTAATTGGTTCCCCGGACCACTGGCATGCGCTACAGGCGATTGAAGCCATGAAGTCAGGAGCGCATGTGTACCTGCAAAAGCCAATTTCCGTAGATGTCATCGAAGGAGAGGCCATCGTCGCGGCAACACGAAAGTACAACCGCGTGTGCCAGATTGGCACCCAACGCAAAAGTACGCCGCATTTGATTTCAGCTAAAAAACAAATTATTGATTCGGGACTACTGGGAAAAATCAGTCATGCGGAGGTGTGCTGCTATTACCACATGCGTGCCAACGGCAATCCCGCAGTGGAACCCGTTCCTGATTTTTTGAATTACGACTTGTGGACTGGACCTGCTCCCCTGCGCCCCTACGATGGACTTCCTCACACGCGCTGGTGGAGAACCTTTATGGAATATGGCAATGGCATCCCTGGGGACATGTGTGTACACATGCTAGATACAGTGCGCTGGATGCTCAAGCTCGGCTGGCCTACTCAAGTCACTGCCACAGGTGGGATTTACGTACAGAAGGAGGGCAAATCCAACATCGCAGATACCCAAACCGCCATTTTTGAGTTTCCCGAGCTGAATGTAGTGTGGCAGCACCGCACCTGGGGAAATGCCCCCGATCCAGCCTATCCCTGGGCGTTTAAAATCTATGGAGAAAAAGGAATGCTTGCAGGCAGCACCATGCAAGCGGATTATTTTCCCTACGATGCAAAAGCTGAGAAAATACACTTCGATTGTGTCTTCGAAAAGGAGCAGTATCCAGAAGATGTCACCGAAGATCGCATTGAACTGAATGCAGCACCCGCCACACGTCTCCACATGAAAAACTGGCTGGAGGCCATCGATAAGGACCTATTGCCTGTCGCAGATGCAGAAGATGGGCATATATCCACCGCTGCCTGCATTTTGGCTAATATCTCCATGGAACTTGGAGGACGTCCTCTAAAATATGATGCAAAAACAAGGACGGTCTTGAATGATCCTGAGGCTACCGCTAAACTTCGACGTCCGTACCGAGGACCTTGGAAGCACCCAGAGCCGAGTACAGTTTAAGTTGTCGAGGTATAGGAGATTAAAAGAAGAAGTCAGGGATATGAAAATATCCCAAGTTTTTGTTCGCAATCCAGGCCTGATAGGTTTTGAAAACCTATCAGGCCTTTCTTTTTATGTTCGTCTATTTTTAAAAAACTTATCCCTGCAAATTAAAAACTTGAATTTTAGATTTGAAGAGATAAAGCTACAAATTTGCATTCACTACTAAGATTTCACTTTTCTTAATCCTAAAGTTGAAAAAGCTTGTTATTCAAATCATTGTATTATTTTTAATCCTGCATTTCTAAAATTTATTTTTAGATTTGCAGGAATGATACAGAGAAGACTTGAAGCTGATTTTTACTTTTCGATCCAGCACTTTCCCGTGACTGGATTGATTGGACCCAGGCAGGCAGGAAAAACTACCTTAGCCAAAAGAGCCTTCTATCCGTCAGGCTCCATTTACCTGGACCTCGAGAAAAATTCAGATCTCAATAAAATCGAAGATCCTGAATTGTTCTTTACCGAGTACCAAGACAAAACAATCATTCTGGATGAAATCCAGCATGTCCCTAACCTTTTCCCATTAATCCGCTCGATGGTGGATGAAAACAGGAGGCCAGGAAAGTATGTAATTTTGGGATCGGCTTCGCCAAAATTATTAAGGCAAAGTTCAGAAAGCTTGGCAGGGAGAATCAATTACCTGGAGATGACTCCGCTTAACCTCCTAGAAATCAATCAAGGCGATCAAAATAAACTTTGGCTTACAGGGGGATTTCCGGAGCCGTTTCTAAAAGACACCGAGCGATTTACCTCAGAATGGTATAAGTCATTTATTTCCAGCTATGTACAGCGGGATTTGCCCAACTATGGACTACCCGCTGATCCAAGTATCACCCGAAAATTGTTGATGATGATCGCTTCTTCTAACGGTGGAATTATTAATTATTCCACTTATGGGAAGTCTTTGGGTTTGACCATCCCTACTATCAAAACCTATTTGAGTTTCCTCATCGAGGCTTTTTTGGTGAGAGAACTGCCGTCATGGCACATGAACATCAAAAAAAGATTGGTAAAGTCTCCCAAACTTTTTTTTAGAGACACAGGTATGCTTCACAATCTTCTGGGTATTTCCTCCATAGAAAACTTATTTGGAAACATAGTGCTTGGGGCTTCTTGGGAGACATTCATCATTAACCAGGTGGCTGCTGTTTTGAATTCGGATGATGAAATGTACTTCTATCGGACCCAGGACGGCGCCGAAATCGACCTGCTCATCCGCCGAAACAACCAATGGCTAGCCGCAGCAGAAATCAAGTTCAGTTCTGCCCCAATCCTTACCAAAGGCACCTACATCGCTATGGAAGACTTGGGCATTCCTCAGCTCCATGTAATCGTACCTAAGGATGAAAACTATCCTATGGCAAAAAATATCCGTGTGTTAGGACTGAGAGGGTTTTTAGAGTTTTTGGATCAATCCAAATAAGCAGCTAGGACATACTATCCTTCGCTCCACATCATTACCGGTAAAATCTAGAATACCACCCACCCTACTAAAAACCAAACCATTGATGGTTCAAATGGACAAGAAAAGCCAAAAGATTTCATTTTACCTCTCGATCAGGAAATGCAGCAAACAGAAATAGGGGGAAGGCCGATTTACAGAAAAGTATTCGATGGCATTTGGGGTGTTTCGAGTGGTTTCAGTTTCAAATCCATTTTCCTCCTCGGCGTAGGAATCCCTCGATAATACCGCCTTATTCGCAATCCAGGATGCTCCCTGTCTGTGAAATAGTCCACAAGCTGGTCGAGTTGATTTAGGTCTATCACTTCAATTCTCACATTGCCTACTCCATCTCTGAGCATTTCCAATTTACTTGCTGCAGCTAGTGAAAGATCGATTTGCCGTTTTGAACTCATCGGCAATCGATCTGTCACACGGACGATTACAGAAGTGTTCCTTTTGAGATTTGTCACCTTCAGAACTGTCCCAAATGGTAAAATTTTATGCGCAGCAGTTAGGCTGTCCTTGTGGTAAATTTCCCCACTCGCGGTTTTTCGGCCATGAAATTTTCCTCCATAGTAACTCGCTATTCCTTTTTGGATAAAAAGGGAATCTGTTTGCGCTTTTGCTTGAAAAAAGAGCATGAAGAAAAAAAATACAACTAAGTATCTGAAAATCATGATAGAAATTTTCGATTCACCTGTTTTAATCAAGAAAGGTGCCAATTTCTGTCAAAGCTGTTTTTGGCAGTTGGTGCAATTCAAGGCGTTCTCCTATCTTCGAGTAAATTAGTAATTGAGCCCAACATTGACTCCAAATTTTTTATCCTTCTAGTTAATTCACCCAAACCCTCATCAAGACACAACCTGTAATTCATGCTAAAAATTTTACATACTGCAGACTGGCACCTCGGAAAAAGACTCCAAGAGTATGCTCGCATTGGTGAACAGAAATTGGTTTTGGAGGAAATCTGCCAGATCGCAGACCAAGAGGAAGTAGACTTGGTGCTTTTGGCTGGCGATATATTTGACACCTTCAACCCGAGTCATGAGGCCGTAGAACTCCTGTATAAAACGCTTCGCAGACTTTCCAAAAATGGAACGCGACCGGTAGTGGCTATTTCAGGCAATCACGATAGCAGCCAGTTTGTAGAGGCCCCAGACCCTTTGGCGAGGGAGCTGGGCATTCTTTTTTACAGCCGTTACGACAGCATCATCTCCTGTGGCACCTTAGAAGGGGGGATAGAAATCAGCCAATCGGATTCAGGGTTCGTGGAGCTCCGGCTGCCCAAATTTGATTTTCCAATTCGCATCCTCCTTGCTCCCTATGCGAATGAAGTAAGCCTCCGAACCTATCTTGGGGAAGAGAATCGAGAAGCGGCTTTTCGGGAGTTGCTTGGGCAGAATTGGCAGCTTCTTGCGGATCGCTATTGCGATG
>JACCDS010481279.1_pt1 | contig 38253 bp, 33 predicted proteins | sample 7446441 | NCBI WGS metagenome assembly JACCDS01 (sample SAMN15323445, study PRJNA562643) | freshwater metagenome | isolation source: river surface water | place: USA:Blue River Watershed | collected 2017-08-17
AGCGAGCAGTGCGCCAATCAGTAAGCCGCCCTCGAATCGTAAACCTGTAGCGCCCCAGACGGGTCGCTGAAGATGAGCAACGCGTCCCACTCGGGATGGGATGCCAACCACAATTTGGTTTTTTCTAAGCCCAGTACCATGGCCATGGTCGCGAACGCATCGGCTTCGGCGCAGGTTGGCCCGATGAGGGTCGCGCTCAGCACGTCGGTGGGTGCCGGCCAGCCGGTGCGCGGATTGATGCTGTGTCCGTACTTGACTCCGGTTTCAGGATCTTCTTGGAACTTGCGGTAGTTGCCCGAGGTGGCAAGCGCACGGTCGTCGAGTTTCACCGTCAACTGCAGGCTTCGGTCGCCCGACACCAGGGGTTTTTCAATTCCCACGGTGAAGGATTCGCCGTCGGGTTTGCGGCCAAAGCTGCGCACTTCGCCCCCAATTTCTACAAAGGCTGCAACGGCGCCGCGAGCTCGAAGCGAGTCGAGCACAAGGTCAACGGAGTGGCCTTGCGCAAAAGCGTTGACGTTGATTGGGCCGCTTAGGCGCAATTGACCGTCGGACGCACGCACCGGCGCCGTCCAACGCACCAGGCGCATCAAGGAATCGACGAGTGCCGAATCGCTGCGAGGCCCGCCCGATGTGGGCAACACGTTTTCTGCTACCGAAAAGCCCCATGCGGCGAGAACCGGTTCAAGTGCAGGTTCGACCACCGAATCGGTGGCAGTACGAACCGCCTCGGTCACCAAGAGCAAGTCAGCCAGCACGGGCGAGGGCACAACCGCTTCACCCCGATTCAGCCGCGAAAGCTCAGAGTCTGGGTCCCACGCAGAGGCCGCTTTATTGTAGGTATTCAGCCAGCGCGCCACGTCATCTTGGGTCACCTCGAGGGAGTCCCCATAGGCTCGGACCACAAACGTGGTCCCCTGGGCTTCTCCTTCGGCAACAAATTCCGATTGTGGTGCGCAGGACGCCACCCCAAGCGAGATCACCAAGAGGGCTCGTAAAACCAAAAAAGGGCGCCCGAGGGCGCATAGTGCCAAAAAAGGGCGCCCGAGGGCGCCCTTGTCTAGGGAATTAACCTCCGAAGTCATCGAAGGAAACGTTTTCGGGCGGAACCCCAAAGTCGTCCACCATCTTCAGTACCGCAGCGTTCATCATCGGCGGTCCACAGAAGTAGTATTCGATGTCCTCAGGTGCATCGTGCTTCGCCAAGTAGTTGTCGATGAGCGCTTGGTGCACGAATCCAACGAATCCGTCTCCGGGGCTGTCCATGCTCGTCTTCGCGGTCCAGTTGTCTTCAGGAAGCGGTTCGCTCAGCACCAAGTGGAACTTGAAGTTGGGGAACTGCTCCTCAATCTGACGGAAGTCGTCGATGTAGAAGAGCTCACGGCGCGAGCGACCTCCGTACCAGTACGAAACCTTTCGGCCCGTCTTCAGCGTGTGGAACAGGTGGAAAAGGTGCGAGCGCATCGGAGCCATACCTGCACCGCCGCCAATGTAGATCATCTCTGCTTCCGTATCCTTGATGTGGAACTCACCGTACGGACCTGAAACGGTGACTTTGTCGCCCGGCTTGAGGTTGAAGATGTACGACGAACATACGCCCGGGTTGACGTCCATCCAACCGCCTTTCGCACGATCCCATGGTGGGGTAGCGATACGAATGTTGAGCATCACGATGTTGCCCTCAGCATGGTGGTTGGCCATCGAGTACGCGCGGAAGAGCGGCTCGGGATTCTTCATCTTAAGGTCCCAAAGCTTGAACTTATCCCACTCTGACTGGAATTCGTCGGCCTTTTTGCCGAGGCGCGGGTGCGCCGTGATGTCCATGTTTTTGTAGTCCACTTCAATGGCCGGAACGTCAATCTGGATGTAGCCGCCCGCCAAGAAGTCGAGGTTTTCGCCCTCGGGGAGCTTGACGACGAATTCCTTAATGAACGAGGCCACGTTGTAGTTCGAAACCACTTCGCATTCCCATTTCTTGATGCCAAAGATTTCTTCGGGCACGCGAATCTTCATGTCGTTCTTGATCTTCACTTGGCAACCCAAACGCCAGTTGTCGGCAATTTGCTTGCGGTTGAAGAAGCCCGTTTCGGTCGGCAGGATTTCGCCTCCGCCTTCAAGCACTTGGCAACGGCACATGCCGCAAGTACCTCCACCGCCGCAGGCAGAAGGCAAGAATACTTTTTGGTTTCCGAGCGTAGAAAGGAGCGAGCTCCCCGACTCCACTTCAATGGTGTCGCCGTTGATGTCCAGTTTTACAGGGCCCGACGGAGCTAGGCGCGCTTTGGCCTGGAGCAGCAGCGTAACCAGCAATACGGTTACAAGCGTGAAAATCGCAATACTCCAAATAATCGTAGAGGTAAACATTTCGCTGATTAGATTTTAATACCCATAAAACTCATGAAGGCCATACCCATCAAGCCGGTGATGATGAAGGTGATACCGAGTCCGCGCAACGGGGCCGGAACGTGGCTGTACTTCAATCGCTCGCGAATGGCGGCCAGCGCTACAATGGCAAGCGCCCAACCCACTCCAGAACCTACGCCAAAGACTGTGGCCTCTGAAAGCGTCTTGTAGCCGCGTTCCTGAACGAAGAGGGCCGCACCCAAGATGCTGCAGTTAACCGCGATCAAGGGAAGGAAGATGCCCAAGGCGTTGTACAGGCTCGGTGAAAAGCGTTCTACGATCATTTCAAGAAGCTGCACGATCGCTGCGACTACCGCAATGAAGATGATAAAGCTCAAAAAGCTAAGGTCGTAGTCGGCCAAGCTCGGATCTAACCAGGCCAAAGCGCCCGGCTGAAGCAACTTGGTGTCGACCAGGAAGTTCACCGGTACCGTAACCAACAAGGTGAACGTAACGGCAATACCAAGGCCCAAGGCTGTCTTAACTGTCTTAGATACAGCCAAGTACGAACACATTCCCAGGAAGAATGCGAAGATCATATTCTCGATGAATATGCTCCGAATAAAGAGGTTAACGAGTTCCATTTTCGTATGAGTTGTTCGTTGGGAGGTTAATCTTCAATGAGTTGGCGGAACTTGGCGCGCTGTACCCAAATGAGCACTGCGAGCACAATCAGGGCCATCGGAGGTAGCAGCATCATGCCGTTGTTGCTGTACCATCCTCCGTTGTGGATGTACCAAGACTCGGGGACGACTTGATAGCCGTACAACTGGCCCGAACCCAATAGTTCGCGAAAGAAGGCCACGATGATGAGTACCGCCGCATAGCCAGCCCCGTTGCCGATGCCGTCCAAGAACGACTTCCATGGGGTGTTGGCCAGCGCGAAGGCCTCGATGCGGCCCATCAAAATGCAGTTGGTAATGATCAATCCCACGAAAACAGAGAGCTGCTTGCTCACGTCGTAAACGTAGGCCTTGAGGATTTGGTCAACAACAATAACCAGGGCCGCCACGACGACAAGCTGCACGATGATGCGGATTCGGTTCGGAATCAGGTTGCGCATCAGCGAAGTGATGAGGTTAGCGAAGGCCGTTACCACGAGTACGCTGAGGCCCATAACGATGGCGGGCTCCAGTTTTACCGTAATGGCAAGCGACGAACAGATTCCTAGAACCTGAACGGTTACGGGGTTGGACCCATTGAGGGGATCCGAAAGAAGCTTGACGTTCTTCTTCGAAAAAAGAGCCTCTTTAGGCTCTGATTTGGTCGTCGTTTGGCTCATAATGCAGAAATCAAGGTATCAGACGTGGTTGCAGCAGTTTCGGCGGGTGCGCTCGAAGGACTGCGCGAGAGCAGGTATGCAATGTAGGGTTTCAAGCAGTCGTTGAGCATGTTTTCTACGCCCACCGAAGTAATGGTTCCGCCCGAAATACCGTCGACCTGGTGGTCGCCCGAGGCGTCGCCCTTGCGCACGGAAATTCCCTGGAAAGCTCCATTTGAGGCAAGCTTTTTACCAGGAAACTGATCGGTGAACACTGGGGTGGCAATTTCAGCGCCCAGACCTGGGGTTTCGCCCTTGTGGCCAAAAGTGGCTCCGGTGACCGTGTAGCCGTCGGCAGCAATGGACACGTAGCCCCAAATGGGACCCCAGAGGCCTTTTCCGCGCACCGGGATGATGTAGAAGGTTTGTCCGTCGCGCTCGGCGATAAACAAGGGAACTTCACGCTGGTCCGAAGGCTTAGCCACCGCGTCGGCCATATTGATGGCGAATGCAGGGACTTCGGGGCTAGCAACGGGTTGTCCGCCTTTGAGTACGATTTGCTCTTTGATGAATTCATCGAACGCGCCGCCTGCTTCCTCGCGGGTTACGTCGACACCCAAGGACTTCAAGATTTCTTGCTTCTTCTCGAGCTCGATGTTCGCGTCTTGGGCGGGCTTGAGCGAAAGGGCGGCGACCGACAGCATGACCGCCACCAAGACGACCATTACTACCGAAAACAGGTAGGTGTAGGAATTGCTGTTTACATTCATGATTGCTGGAGTTTGAGGCGCTTCAGGCGCTTAGAAATATTTGCTTCAACTACATAGTGGTCAATGAGCGGTGCGAATACGTTCATTAGCAAGATCGCGAGCATCACTCCCTCTGGGTAGGCTGGGTTGAATACGCGAATGAGAATGCTCAGGATACCGACTAAAAATCCGTATATCCATTTGCCGCGCTCCGTGTGGGCCGCAGAAACCGGATCGGTCGCCATGAATACTGCGCCGAATGCAAAACCGCCAAACATTAAGTGCTGGTAAAACGGAAGTTCCATGTAGCTCTTCATAGCTCCGGGCTCCATCGAACCGGCTACCGAGTTGAAAACCAGACCCATGGTCAGTCCGCCAAGAACTGTTGAAAGCATGATTTTCCAGCTTCCTACTCCCGTGTAGATTAAGAATCCCGCACCTAGGAGAATGGCAAACGTACTCGTTTCTCCGATCGAACCAGGAACAAAGCCCCAGAACGCATCCCAAGCGGAGTAGCTCGTTTCTCCAGTGGTGGCGAGCTGGCCCAGGGCCGTGGCGCCCGAGAAACCGTCTACGGCCTGAGCGCCTTGCTCTGGGGTCGTGTTGATCCAAATTTTATCGCCCGACATGTAGGTTGGGTAGGCGAAAAACGCAAATGCACGCGCAGTCAACGCGGGGTTAAGTACGTTCATGCCGGTTCCTCCGAACACTTCTTTGCCAAAGAGCACCGCAAATGCCGTAGACACGGCAACCATCCACAATGGAATGTCAATTGGCATAATCAGGGGAATCAAGATTCCAGATACCAAGAACCCTTCGTTGACCGCGTGCTTGTTGCGGTACGCGAAGTAAATCTCAATGGCCAGACCCGCGATGTAGGTCACCGTGATCATCGGAACGATGCGAAGTGCACCAAAGAGGAAGTTCTGAATAGTAAAGAAGTCGGTCAGAAGTTCTCCGCCACCTACAAGCCCAAGGGCCTTGTAGTGCTGGTAGCCGGCGTTGAACATTCCAAAGAGAAGCGCCGGAATCAAGGCAAAAATTACCGTGATCATGGTGCGCTTCATGTCGATCGCATCGCGAACGTGGGCGCCGCTGTGGGCGTTGTGGTTCGGAACGAAGAACATGGTCTCCAACGCGTTGTGCAAGGGGTAGAGTCCTTTGAGCTTGCCGGTTGTAACCGCCGGCCGCGTAGCATCAAATAGGTTTTGAAATAGTTTCATGTTGGCGCTCTTGTTAATTCATCTCGGTGTAGAGTAGATCAATGGCCTCTGAAGCGAGCTTTTGAAGCTCTTGCTTCGACGGGCAAACCACTTCGCAAAGAGCAAAGTCCTCAGCAACAACCTCGTAGGCGCCGAGCTGCTCCATTTTCTCGAGGTCCTTAGCCCACATGGCTTTGATCAACGGCATGGGCAAAATGTCAAGAGGGAAGACTTTGTCGTAGACTCCAGTTACCACAAACGCGCGGTCTTCGCCGTGCTGCTTGGTCGAAAGGTCGTACTTCTTTGACGGGGTAAGCCAGCTAAAGAGGGTGCGGCTAATTGACCACTTGGCGAAGCTTGGCAGCACCCAACCGAAGAAGTCGGTGCCCTGTCCTTCGGGAATGGCCGTGATTTGGGTTGCGTAGTACCCGAGGTAGCCGTTCTTGCCGACGTTGGCGCCGGTGAGCACGCTGCCCGAAATAACGCGGTAGGCGCCCGACTTGAGCTCCGTGCTCAAGAAGGTCTCCAGTTGTGCACCCGCGGTAGCCGTGATGGCCCGTGGCTTGGCAATTCCGGTTCCGCACAACGACACCACGCGCTCAAGCTTGAGGTTGCCGGTGCGCGCAAGGTGACCGATGACGGCTACGTCTTGGTAGTTCAGCGTCCACACCGTCTCGCCCTTGTTAATGGGGCTGACGCGGTTGATGTGCACGCTGGTCGTACCTGAGGGGTGCGGACCGTTGAATTGGTGAATTTCCACGCCGCTGGCCTTCGTCAACGCAGCTGCCGTCTCGTTGGCAGCGATCGAAAGCACCGTACGTGGGCTGAGCAGGCTGATGACCTGAAGGCCTTTCGCGAAATCTTCTTCGCGGCCGGCGAGGGCCACGGCAGGCGAAACGGCGAGGGGCTCTGTGGCCATTCCGTTGACAAACACCGCTTTGGGTTGAGCCTCTGGGTTGGCGATACGGCCGTAGGGGCGCGATTCAATCAACGACCACGCACCGGCGCCGAGCAGCCACTGAATGGCGTCTTCGCGGTTTGCCGGCGTACCTGAGGGCACCGAACGGTAGGATTGCTGAGCGTCAGCGAGCACCACCACCGCCAAAATCTTGCGCTTGTCGCCGCGCTCGATGCGGGCTACTTCGCCACTTACCGGCGATGCAATCGCAATTTGGGGGTTGGCTTTATCGGTGAAAAGAATGTCGCCGGCAAGCACGCGGTCGCCTTCTTTGACCGCGAGTTTGGGGACGAGTCCGCGGAAGTCACTTGGGCGGACCGCATAGACCGAGGCACTGAGGTGGCCATCAACAATGGCTTCTGGTGCACCCAGGATCGGGAGGTCAAGACCGTTCCGAACTATATGTACGTTGGGCATAGCTGCTAAAATTTCGCCGCAAAGGTACATTAGTCGCCTTGCAAAAAGGTGATTATTTAACATGTTTTTAGCACCTTTAAGCCATGCAAATACACCGTTGGGCGGCCCTGCTGCTCACCCTGCTTGGAGGCCTGACCCCTGCATTAGGTCAACTTCCTGAAATAAAGAAAGATAGCCTCATAACGAGCGTACTACTTCACCCGGTGGACCGGGTGGACGCTCCGGCCATCGTGGGCCTCGGACAGCCGCGCGCACTGCAGCTCCGATTTGATGACTTGAGCCAATCGGTGCTTCCACTCAAGTACGTCTGGGTACACTGCGACCGGAATTGGCAGCCCTCCCCCATTGTCACCTCAGAGTACTTAAGCGGATTTTGGGAAGGCCAAGTGCCCGAAGGCCGCCTTGCCTTCAATACCTACCAGGGCTACAGCCACTACGAAATGCAGCTGCCCGAAGAGAGCAGCATGCCCGTGCTTTCAGGGAACTACTACCTCAAGGTTTTTGCCGACGACGTGCTGTTGCTCCAACTCCCGGTGGTGTTTGCGGAATCGCCGAGTACCCTCCAAGTGGCGGTGCGCCGCCCGGTGGCTGCGAAATGGACCGAACGCTACCACGAGGTCGACGCCTGGTTTCCGTGCGACGCCAGCCGCGCCGCGAATCCGTTTACCGACGTGCGCCTCGGCGTGCTGCAAAACCGCGACTGGAGCAGTTATCGGTTGCTAGCGCCCCGCTTCGCTCAAGGTGATCGGCTTGATTTCGACTACAATGGCGGCGAAAACGCATTTTTGGCCGGAAACGTATTTCGGTTTGTCGACACCAAGGCCTTGCCCTCCCCTTCGTTGCGAATCACCCGCTACGAACTCGGCGACCGCTGGATTGGATTTGTTCGCCAAGACCTGCCCGCTGGCCTTGGAACCTATGTGCGCCAGGAGGATGCCCGCGGGTCGTTTGTACCGCGGTCCGCGCGGGGCGACGCCGAAACACAAGCAGACTACCTCTGGCTCGACGTGGAACTCAAAGACAGCGAAGCCTGGGGCGGTCGACGCATCGCCGTGGAGGGCGATTTCAACCAGTACTGCCCTGGACCAGAGCATGTTTTGAGCTACAGCGAGGCCCGGGGCGCCTATGTTGGCCGATTTCTGGTGAAGCAAGGCTATATGGAGTACCGCTACCGCGACCTCGATGCTGGCGCCGCGGGACTTGACTGGTCTGAGGGCAGCCACAGCCGGTCGGCCAACCAGTACGCGACCGTGGTGTATGCCCGGCTTTGGGGCGAACGCTACGATCGGGCCATCGCGTTCCGCGTGGTGGACATAACCGACGGAGCCCAGCTTCGCATGGAGCTTGGCCAATAGCCCGCTACCTTTGCCGCGATGCAGCAGATTGGGACCGATGTAGCCCGCGCCGCGTCGGTCCTTCGGTCCGGCGGACTTGTGGGCATGCCCACAGAAACGGTGTATGGCTTGGCCGCCAACGCGTTGGACGAGGTTGCCGTGGCGCGCATTTTTGAAGCCAAAAACCGGCCCCATTTTGACCCGCTTATTGTGCACCTTGCGGACTGGAACGACGTGGACCGTGTGGCTGCGCAGGTTCCGGCCGAAGCCCGCGCACTTTGGAAGGCGTTAGGGCCGGCGGCCTTGACGTACGTGGTCCCGAAGCGTGCTGAGGTGCCCGACCTGGTCACGGCAGGGCTGGATCAGGTTGCGGTGCGCGTGCCCGAGTTGGCCCTGGCGCGCCAGCTCATTGCGTCGGCCGGCGTGCCGGTGGCTGCGCCCAGCGCGAACCCTTTTGGCTTTGTCTCGCCCACCACAGCCCAGCATGTGGCCGACCAGCTCGCGGGCAAAGTCGACTACATTCTCGACGGCGGCGCCTGCAGTGTAGGCGTCGAATCGACCATTGTTTCGTGGGCGGACGGTGGCGCAGCCGTGGTGCTGCGGCTTGGCGGCGTTCCGCTCGAAGTAGTGAGTGACGTTTTAGGCTACACGCCCGAGGTGCGCTTGTCGTCGAGTCGGCCAAGCGCACCGGGAATGCTCGACGCGCATTATGCGCCAGGCAAGCCTGTTCACCTTGTACCTCAGGGGTTTGACTGGTCTTCTGTGGAGCAGAAGCAGGGCATCCTGTACCTTGCTTGGAAGCCAGGGGATCATGGGGTTCCTAGCCTTACGACCAACGGCAGCTGCAGCCAAGGCGCCCAGCGCTTGTTTGCCGCCCTTCGGGTTTTTGCCGCGTCGAGCGACCGCGAATTGTGGATGGAACTGGCCCCTGAAGCGGGCCTTGGCCGGGCCGTTAACGATCGGCTGCGCCGCGCCGCCCACCGCGGCGAAGGCTGAAGTTTTGGCCCAGGTAGACCCGCCGAACCACCTCGTCTTCGGCGAGTTCTTCGGCGGTTCCGCTCTTGATAATTTTACCCTCAAACATGAGGTAGGTGCGGTCGGTAATCGCCAGGGTCTCGTGCACGTTGTGGTCGGTGATGAGCACACCGATTCCGCGTTCGTCGGCCAGGCGAGCCACGATCGTTTGGATGTCTTCGACCGCGATCGGGTCTACGCCTGCAAAGGGCTCGTCGAGCAAGATAAACTTGGGATCTGAGGCGAGGCAGCGCGCAATTTCGGTGCGGCGGCGCTCTCCGCCTGAGAGCAGTTCGCCCCGTGAGCTGCGGACTTTGGTCAGGCTAAATTCTTCGAGGAGCTCGTCGGTGCGGCGGCGCACTTCAGTGCGATTGAATCCGCGCCATTCGAGCACGGCGGCAAGGTTGTCTTCCACGCTCAGCTTGCGAAAGACCGAGGCCTCTTGGGCGAGGTAGCCGATGCCCAGCTGGGCCCTGCGGTACATCGGGAGGTCAGTAAGCTCTTGATCATCGAGCAGTACCCGGCCTTCGTCGGGGCGAACCAAGCCAACCACACTGTAAAAAGACGTCGTTTTTCCGGCGCCGTTGGGGCCCAGCAACCCGACGATTTCACCTTGCTTCACGCTAAAGCTGGCGCCGTCCACCACATGGCGGCCCCGGTAGGTTTTCACAAGGTGTTCAGCGCGCAGGGTCATCATGCTTGTTCGTTAACGCGTTTTTTTCGCTGAACGTGTGCGAGGTGGCTGAGTCCGATGCTGAGTTCGTACAGCAGGGCCACCGGCAAAGACACCACAATTTGGCTAAATACGTCAGGGGGCGTGATCACGGCGGCCACGGCGAGGATTCCGATCCAGGCGTGCCTGCGGTAGGTACGCATGCCTTCGGGCGTGGTGAGGCCCAAGCGCGACAGCAGGTACACGGCGACCGGAAGTTCAAATAGGAGTCCGCTCGCTACCACGACGCTGGTCACGGTCGATAGGTAGGACGACATTTCGAAGAGGTTTTGGATTTCGCCACTGACCGTGTAGGTAGCGAGGAACTGCAGGCTCAGCGGCACGATGAGGTAGTAGCCAAACAGGGCTCCGAGAAAAAAGAGCAACGACGCGGCCCCAATGAAGACCACCGACATGCTGCGCTCGCGTTCGGTAAGCCCTGGGCCGATGAAGCGCCAAAGCTCAAAGAGCACAAAGGGGAACGCCATGATTAACCCAGCGACCAGCGACAGCCACATGTGAAGGCTAAACTGGCCCGCCATCTGGGTGTTGAGCAGGTCGAGTTGAAAGCCGCCGATGCACAGGGCGGGCAGGCCAAAATAGGTTCCGGCCTCACAAAAGAGGCGGTACGTGATGAAGTCTGCTTCTTTGGGTGCCAGCAAGACGTTGGCGAACAGCCAGTCCATGCTGATAAAGGCGACAACGGCCCCGGCAAGGATGTAGCCCGAGGCCCGCACCAAGTGGGTGCGAAGGGCCGCGAGGTGCGCCAAAAAGGGCATGCTTGAACCGTCAGACATGCTGCAAAGGTAGGTTTGGTCGTACCTTCAAGTTTTGGTGCAATTTTGCGCCGTTTTACTCACCATCTATGGCCACGTTTGAACCGGTTCAAAGCCGTGCTTTATTAAAGTCCTTTTTTGGTTTTGACGACTTTAGGGGCCGCCAAAGCGACGTGGTGGCGTCGGTGATGAACGGCCGCGACACCTTTGTCATGATGCCTACCGGGGGCGGTAAGTCGCTGTGCTACCAACTTCCCGCGCTCGACATGCCGGGAGTGGCGGTGGTGGTCTCGCCGCTCATTGCGCTGATGAAAAATCAGGTTGACGCGTTGCGCAGTTTTGCCGACAGCGACGGGGTGGCCCACGTCTGGAACTCGTCGCTCAGCAAGCGCGAAATGGTGGTGGTCCGCCAAGATTTGAGCGCAGGCCGTACCAAGCTGCTGTACATGGCGCCCGAGTCGCTGAACAAGCAGGAAAACATTGACTTTTTAAGGGAACTGAACGTGTCGTTTTATGCCATTGACGAGGCGCACTGTATTTCGGAATGGGGCCATGACTTTCGGCCCGAGTACCGAATGCTGCGCCAGGCAATGAACGCGATTGGGCGTCGCCCCATTTTGGCCCTCACGGCTACCGCCACGCCCAAGGTGATGTCAGACATTCTCAAGACACTGGAGATTCCCGATGCTGAGGTGATCACCACGAGCTTCAACCGCCCCAATCTGGCCTATGAAGTCGAGGCCAAGACGGCGAACGTGGAGCGGGATGTCGTGCGCTTGCTGCGCGATTACGCCGGCAGGTCGGCCATTGTATACTGCTTAAGTCGGCAAAAGGTCGAAGACCTTGCCCAGGTACTGCAGCTCAACGGAATCTCCGCGCTGCCCTATCATGCGGGGCTCGACGCCCATTCACGCAGCCGCCACCAGGATGCGTTCTTGAATGAAGAGGTAGATGTGATTGTGGCCACCGTTGCCTTTGGCATGGGCATCGACAAGCCCGACGTGAGGTTGGTGGTGCACCACGACATGCCGCGAAGCTTAGAAGGCTACTACCAGGAGACCGGCCGCGCTGGCCGCGACGGCGGCGAAGGGCGCTGCGTGACCTACTACGCCGAGAAGGACCTCGACAAAATGGACAAGTTTTTGTCGCGCAAGCCCGTGGCAGAGCAAGAAATCGGTCGGCAGTTGCTGCTCGATGCGCGCGCTTATGCGGTCACGTCCAGCTGCCGCCGAAAGTTCTTGCTGCACTACTTCGGGGAGGCCTACGACGAACCCAACTGCGGAAACTGCGACAACTGCCGTAGTCCACAGTCTGGCTACGACGCCACCGCACACGCCCAGCTCATCCTCGAGACGGTGCAGCTGGGACGCGGGCAGTTCCGCGCGCTCCAAGTCGTGAACACGCTGATTGCCAACGAGACCGCCATTCTAAAAACGCTGGGCGCACGAAGCCTCAGCACGTGGGGCAAGGGCAGCAGCCACGCCGCGGGCTACTGGGACGACCTGATTCGCCAGCTGATGCTCGCGGGGATGCTCGAGAAGGACTTGGAACGCTACGGCATTTTGTCGGTCACGAAGGACGGGTTGGGAATTCGCTCAGGAACTACGCCGTTTTCAGCGGTTCCGTACCGGGCCTTTGACGACGACGAGGTTGTGGGAACCGGCGGCGGGGCAGTAAAGCGCGCGGCGGCACTGGATCCCGAACTTTACTCGCAGCTGAAGGAGCTCAACCGAAAAATGGCCAAGACGCGGAATATTCCGCCCTACGCCCTCTTTTCAGAGGCTTCGCTGAACGACATGGCCACCTCCTACCCCATCAGTTTGGAGGAGCTCAAGACCATTCCGGGCGTTGGCGAGGCGAAAGCCAAGCGCTTTGGTTCGGAATTGGTCGCGACCATCAAGGCCCACGTAGAAGCCCACGGAATCGAGCGTCCGGGTGATTTCGCGATTCGCAGTGCCGGCCAAAAAGGCAACCTCAAGCTCTACATCATTCAGTCGGTGGACCGCAAGCTGGGCCTCGAAGAAATTGCCCGCAGTAAAAATGTTTCGGTCGACGACATCTTGAGCGAGATGGAGAACATCGTTCGCAGCGGCACGCGGCTCGGACTGGACTACCTAATCGAGGACTACCTCGACGACGATTCGCTCGACGAAATCACGGAGTACTTCGCCGACGACAGCGAAGACGGCGCGCTGGACGAAGCGATGCGCCACTTTCATCAGGAATACGGCGAGCTGGAATTGCGGCTTGCGCGGCTGCGCTTTTTGTGCAGCGTCGTTTAACGCGGACCCTAATTCATCACGGCCACGCGAAGTTCCGCGGGCACCTTGCTCGAAAACGCAAGGCCGCGGCAGGCAGCGGAATACGCCACGAGGCGCTGGTAGGTGGATTCGCTGGGGCGGCGTGCGTCCAAAAGCGCATTTGATTGGGTAGGTTTGGTCATAGGCTGCAGTGCGAAATGCTACCTACCTAACGCCAGCCCATTCAGTTTGGTATTTCGACGCGGAGCATTCGGCGCAGGTTCGCTACGGCGTAGCGCATGCGGCCCAAGGCGGTGTTGATGCCTACCCCCGTCTCTTCGGCAATTTCTTTGAAGCTCAGGCCTGCGTGGAGGCGCAGCTCCAGCACGAGTTTTTGGTCTGCCGGCAGCCGCTGCACCGCCTCGTGGGCGTCCTGCATCCATTGGGCGGCAACCGCGCGTTCCTCTACGTTTAGGGCTTCGTCGGCCACGCCGTCGGTCGCTGACTCAAAGTGGTCGTAGTGGGCGAGTGGACTCCGCTGCTGGCGACGGAAGTAGTCCATGGTCGCGTTTCGGGCCACGCGGTGAATCCAGGCGGCAAACTTGCCTGCCTCGGTGTAGTCCCCGGCTTTGAGGGTGTGGATGAACTTGATCCAAACCTCTTGAAAGAGGTCGTCGGCGACCGCGTGGTCTTTGACTTTGGCGAGGATTGCGGCGAATACGGCGTCGCCGTGGCGGCGCATGAGCGCTTCAAACGCTCGTTCGTCGCCGGACGCGTAGCGCTCAATGAGCTCGGCATCCTGAACCTGTGAGTACAGCATAGCTAGTTGGCATTAAGTCAATTGGCGTAGCTGTGCTTCGATAGGCAGGCGTCTATTTTTTGGTTCAATCAAGCTGCCATGGCGGCAGATTTCGAGTCAAAAATAAGTTTTTTCTCGCAATACAAAGCGGTAAATTTGCACCTTGCCCATGGAAGAGCTGGAAGTACGCGTAGAAGGTGCCCGAGTGCACAACCTGAAGAACATTCACGTGGCATTCCCCCACGGCCACCTCGTGGTGGTGACGGGCGTGAGCGGATCAGGAAAATCCTCGCTCGCATTTGACACCCTGTATGCCGAAGGTCAGCGCCGCTATGTGGAGTCGCTGTCGGCCTACGCACGCCAGTTTTTGGGCAAGCTCGAGAAGCCCGAAGTCGACGACATCAAGGGCCTCGCGCCCGCCATTGCCATTGAGCAAAAAGTGAGCACGCGGAATCCGCGCTCTACGGTTGCCACGGCCACCGAACTTCACGACTACCTGAAGCTGCTTTTTGCCCGTGTTGGCACCACCTATGCGCCCAGCGGAGCCGAGGTCAAGCGCCACCAAATCGCCGACGTACTGCGCGCCCTCGAGGCAGAACCCGAGGGAGGGTACGCCCTAGTGACCGCCCCGCTGGACCTCGCCGACCGCAAGCCCCAGGCCTACTGGGACCTGCTTAGCAGCCAAGGCTACGCGCGGGTGTGGACCCCAAGCCAAGGTGTGGTGCGGCTCGACGAACAGCCCAACCCCGAAGGCGTGGAGTTGGTGGTGGACCGCGTTCCCACGGGAGCCCGCGACGAAGACTGGGAGGCCCGCGCCGCCGATTCAGTGCAAACGGCCTTTTTCGAAGGCAACGGAACCTGCCGCGTTCGGTTCGACGACCGCCACCTCGACTTTTCGAACCGTTTTGAGGCTGAGGGAATCCGCTTTGAAGAACCGACCCCCGGGTTGTTTTCGTTCAACACTCCTCAGGGCGCCTGCCCTACCTGTGAGGGCTTTGGGTCGGTGCTCGGCATTGACGCGGAACTCGTCATTCCGAATCCAGGACTCAGCGTTTTTGAAGATGCGGTGGCGCCGTGGCGCGGCGAAAAGCTAGGCGAATGGAAGGAGCAGCTGCTCCGCGGCGCCGAACGCGCCGGATTCCCTGTGCACCGTCCCGTGCAGCAGCTCAGCCCGGAACACCGCGAAATGCTCTGGCGCGGCTGTTCGAGCTTCATGGGTATCGACGCCTTTTTTAAGATGGTCGAAGAGAGCACCTACAAGATTCAGTACCGGGTGCTTCAGGCCAGGTACCGCGGCAAGACGACCTGCCCCGACTGTGGAGGTTCTCGCCTGCGCAGCGAGGCGCTGGCGGTGCGCGTTGGCGGCAAAAACCTTGCGGAGGTGCTTGACCTCACGGTGCGCGACGCGAAGCATTGGTTTGACCATCTTGAGCTGACCGCCTACCAGCTCAAAGTGGGCGAACGCCTGCTTCAGGAACTGCGCCACCGCCTCGACATTTTGGAGCGCGTCGGCCTGCACTACCTCACGCTCAACCGGCCTGCCAACACGCTCAGCGGGGGCGAATCGCAGCGCATCCACCTGGCCACCAGCCTCAGTGCGGCCCTCGTGGGGTCGATGTACATTCTCGACGAGCCCTCGGTCGGACTTCACCCGCGCGACGCCGACCAGCTGCTCGGTGTGCTTCAAGCGCTTCGCGACGCCGGCAATACGGTCATTGTGGTTGAACACGACGACGTGTTCATGAAGGCCGCCGACACGGTCATTGACATCGGCCCTGGCGCCGGACGGCTGGGGGGCGAAGTCGTCTACAGCGGGCCCGGTGCCCAGCTGGTTCATGCTGCCACCCTCACCGGAGACTACCTGTCGGGCCGCAAAAAAGTTCATCGTACGGGCCTTGGCGACGCCGCCAAGTACTGGATCGAACTGCAGGGAGCGCGCGCCCAAAACCTTAAAGACGTGACGGTTCGCATCCCGCTGGAGCGGCTGACTGCGGTTTGTGGCGTCAGCGGTTCGGGCAAAACCACGCTGGTGCGGAACATTTTGGTTCCGGTGCTCCAAAAACTCCTGGGGGAATACGGAGGCCGAGCGGGCGCTCACGACGGCCTAGTGGGCGACTGGCGCCGCATCACCGCCATTGAAGTTGTTGACCAGAACCCGATGGGCAAGTCCTCTCGCTCCAACCCGGTCACCTACCTCAAGGCCTACGACGACATCCGCAACCTGTTCGCAGCCCAAAAGTCTGCCCAGTTACGGGGCTACGCGGCCAAGCATTTTTCGTTCAATACCGACGGCGGACGCTGCACTGTGTGCCAAGGCGACGGCTACGTGACCGTAGAAATGCAGTTTATGGCCGACGTGCACCTGACATGTGAGCAGTGCCACGGCAAACGGTTTATGGCCGAAGTGCTCGAGGTCGAATTCCAGGGCAAGTCGATCAGCGACATCTTGGAACTCACCGTGGACGAGGCGATGGAATTCTTTAGTGCGCACCAGCAAAAGAAGATTACCGACAAGCTCCGCCCCCTTGCCGACGTCGGATTGGGGTATATTCAACTTGGTCAGTCGTCGAGTACGCTTTCGGGCGGCGAAGCGCAGCGCGTCAAGCTCGCGTCGTTTTTGGCGCGCGGACAGCAGGCAGATCCCGTGCTTTTCGTATTTGACGAGCCCACCACCGGCCTCCACATGGACGACGTGCAAAAGCTCCTCGTGTCGTTTGACGCACTGATCGCGCTGGGGCACACCGTGTTAGTCGTCGAACACCACCGCGACGTCTTGGCCTCGGCAGACTGGCTCATCGAATTGGGTCCAGATGGTGGACCCGACGGCGGACATCTTTTGTACGCCGGAGACCCTCGAAAAATGGGCCAAATAGACAGTCCTACTGCGAAAGCATTTCGCTGATATTTAAGTACTTAATTAATATTTCGGCGCGAAATATCTGCAAAAGAGGTTATCCGTCTGATTTGGTTATTATTTGGTCTCCACGAGCCTATATTTGCGTTGAATCTAGGAATCTGATTCGTCAGTGGAATAGGTTTATTGGTTTGGTGTGAGGCCCGGTTCTTTGGACCGGGCTTCCTTTTTCCCCCAATATGGGATTTTGACGAGGGCCTTGGCGTTAGGCGCGCTGCCGCAGTCCTTCGTAGAGCACTACCGCGGCGGCCACACTCACATTGAGCGAGTCAACGCGGCCCTTCATCGGAATTTTTACCCGCAGCGCTTCAGACCACGAGGCCTCCAGTCCACGGTCTTCGGGTCCGAGCACCATGGCGGTCGCTTGGGTCCAATCTACTTCGTGGTGCGGCGTGGCCCCTTCGAGGTGGAGCGCAAAAGGCGTAACTCCGCGTTCGCGCAGCCACTGCTGAACCGCGGCACGAGGCGCCGACGCCAGGGCCAAGCTGAAGACCGCTCCCGTCGAATTCCGCACCGATTGAGGACTGTAGGGGTCGCACTCCAAGCTGCTGAAGAGCACCGCGTCGACGCCCACGGCGTCGGCGGTGCGCAAGATTGCGCCCACATTGCCGGGCTTCTCGAGTCCGTCCAGCACGAGGACCCAGGGCTTAGCGGGCAGGTTGAGGTCTTCGAGTGCCGCGGTGGGCTGCGCAAGCAATCCCACTGCGCCAGCGCCGTTTTCGCGGAGCACTAGTTTATCGTAGACCGCCGGGGCGCAGCGAAAATGCTGGCCGTGGCCTTGCGCCCAGGCGGGCAGGCTCGCCGTCGCGGGCTCCCAAAAGGTTTGGCGAAGGGTCCAGCCGGCGGCGACCGCTCGTTCCAGTTCGCGCACGCCCTCGACGAGCACGACGCCGTCCTTGCGGCGATGCGCCGATTTCTCGCGGTAGCGGATCAGCGTCCGCACCTTGGGGTTTTGGGTTGAGTCGAGCTGAAGCATTATCCGCCGATGCGTTTGGTTTTGAGGCCTTTGGTTTTAGCCCATTCTTCTACTTTGGTGCGCACGTCGCCTTGGAGCAGGATGCTGCCTTCGCTCACGGAGCCGCCCACACTGCAGCGTTTTTTGAGTTCGCTCGCCCAGGTTGCGGGGTCTGCGTGGTCCACGTCGTCGAGAAAGACGACCGTGGTGGGCTTTCCGTTGCGGCGCTCGAAGCGAATGCCCAGCGTTCCCTTGGGCACGGGGGCGTCGCTCGGTTCGTCGTCGGGGGTCGCACCAGATGACGGAACGGGCACCTCGATGCCCTTGGACTGGAGGGCCGAGGCGAGCGCCGAGGCAAAGGGGTTATCGCCGGCGGCACCGGTTGAAAAATCACCGCGTTTGCTCATGGACCAGCTTTTGGTAGAGTTCGATGTACTGGGTGCCGACGGCGGCCATGGCAAATTGTTCGGCCTTTTGGCGCGCATACTGCCCCATCGCTTCGCGGCGTCCCGGCGTCGTTAAAATTTCTAGAACGTCGCGGGCCATCGCTGCCGTATCGCCGACGGGCTCGAGGTAGCCGCTGACCCCGTGGTCGATAACTTCGGGAATTCCGCCCGTGTTGGTCGCCACCACCGGAACGTAGGACGCCATGGCTTCGAGCGCAGCCAACCCGAAGGATTCTGATTCCGAGGGCAAGAGAAACACGTCAGACATGGAGAGGATGCGCTCGATTTCGGTCGATTTGCCCAGCCAGCGCACGTCGTCGTGGAGTCCGCGCGACTGCACGTCTTCTTCGGCTCGCGGACGTTCGGGACCGTCGCCCACCAAAAGCAAGCGAACCGGAATGTGTGCGCGCACCCGAGCAAAGACGTCGATCACGTCGGGAATTCGCTTGACCCGCCGGAAGTTGGACACGTGAACCAAAATCGGAACGCCGTCGGGAGCCACCTTGCTGCGGTCGCCGGCTGCACAACGTCCGTAGCGCTCAAGGTCCACGAAGTTGGGGATGACGTTGATGCGGCGGCGGATGTTGAAAATGCGCTCGGTGTCGCGGCGGAGGGACTCCGAAACCGCCGTCACTGCGCTCGAGTGCTCAATCGAAAAGCACACTGCCGGTTTGTAGGACGGATGCTTTCCCACCAGCGTAATGTCGGTGCCGTGAAGCGTTGTAACTACCGGAATATGAACACCTTGATCCTCCAAAATCTTGCGGGCCATGTAGGCCGCGTAGGCGTGGGGAATGGCGTAGTGCACGTGGAGCAGGTCGAGCTTTTCGCGCTGCACCACCTGGACCATCATGCTGGACAGCGCCAGCTCATAGGGTTGGTACTGAAACAGCGGGTAGTCCTGAACCTGAACCTCGTGAAAGTACAAGTCGGGCTGCAGCTCGTCAAGCCGGGCCGGCATCGCGTAGCTGATCACGTGGACGCTGTGGCCCTGCTGCGCGAGGTAGGCCGCGAGCTCGGTTGCGAGCACGCCCGAACCGCCGAAGGTGGGGTGGCAAACGATTCCGATGCGCATCAGTCGACGATGTTCTTTTTGACGTTGCCGTCTTCGTCGTAGTAGGTCGCGCTCACTTGGTTGCCGAATTCGTAGCGGAGTTCGGCCGCCACGGCACCCTGCTCGTAGTAAAAGGTGGAAAGGCCGTGCTTTTGGTTGTTGCGCCACTCGCAGCGCGACTGAATTTGTCCGTCTTGGTAGTAGAGCCGCTCTTCGCCGTGAAGGCGGTCGGCCTGCCAGGTTTTGACCCACATGAGGCGGCCGGCTTGGTCAAACATCTTTTGCTCTCCCGATTTTTCGCCGTCGTAGTAGTGGGTGATGAAGTTGATTTGGCCCGAAGCGTGGTATTCAAAGGCAATTCCGTGGGCCAAGCCTTCGCGAAACGGGGTAATCATTCGCGGCTTGCCGTTGCCGAAGTAGTGCACCGAAAGGCTGTCGGTGCGGCTGAATTCGTGGGCATTTTGAGCCTGGCCCCAAAGCGCCGGCATTCCCGCGAACAACAGGCTAAAGCAGAGCGCTGTACACCACCTGCTGAAGGTCGGTGCGGATGCCCATTTGGGCGAGTTTGTTGACACTGGCATCAGGATAAACGCGGTTTGAAAGAAAAACGAGCACAATTCCGGTTTCTGGGTCGGCCCAAGCAAAGGTACCGGTGAATCCGGTGTGGCCGAAGCTCGCTCGACTCGCGCAAAGGCAGGCCGGTCCGCCGCCCGAGAGCTGGCGCTTGTCAAATCCGAGTCCGCGCCGATTGCCCTGATCGCAGGCCAAGCACGCCGTGAAGCGATTGAGGGCCGCCTCGCTCGCGAAGCGCAGCCCGTTGGCCTTGCCCCCGTCAAGAAAGAGCTGCATCATTTGGGCCACCCCTTCGGCCGTGCCAAAAACGCCTGCGTGCCCGGCGACTCCGCCCATGAGCGCCGCACCCTGGTCGTGGACGCTGCCGCGCAGCTGCTGCTTGCGGAACCGGCGGTCGTTTTCGGTCGGCGCAATGCGGTCGGAGGGCTGTGGATTGAAGCAGAGCTCAGCACCAAGGGGACCGTACCAGTCATCCTCGAGCTGGCGTTCTATGCTCCGGCCGTCGCGGCGCTCGAGGTAGCGCTGGAACAGGTAGTACCCCAGATCAGAGTACTCATAGCTTTTGGGACCGAGGGGCGCGCGGGCAATTCGGGCGATCAGCGTGTCGTGCATCCATTCGGCTGCCCAAATTCCGGGCGCCACGGGCAGTCGGTACACCGTGTCGCGCACCGTGCGCAGGTAGTGGTGGTCGTAGCCCCCGTCTTGGCGCAGCATCGACGTGTAAAAAGGCAGCCACGCGGGCAGTCCCGACTGGTGGGCCAGCACGTCCTGCACCTTGGCGCGGCCGATCGCGGTTCCGCGCAATTCGGGGAGCAGCTGATCCATGGTCCGCACCAAAAATCCAGGTCCCTCCTCGTCGTAGGCCTCAAGGAGCAGCGGCACGCTGGCCATGATTTTGGTCACCGACGCAATGTCGTACACGGTTTCGGGCGTGACGGGCGCCGTGCCGTCGAGGGTTCCGTAGCCCTTGTGCAGCACCACTTCACCGTGGCGCGCGACCAAAACTTGGCACCCAGGGTAGGCCTTGGCGTCGAGCCCGCGCTGCACCACCGCAGCCACGTTTCGGTCCAAGTCGGCTGAAAATCCGGCCGTTTTCAGGTCGACGGCTTGCAGCATTTTGGGTGCCGGAATGCCGTTGACCGGCAACGTACCCGTCGCAGCGTGTTCGCCGCGCACCACCGACACCGCGAGCTGGCGGGTTTCGGGCGTGTTTTCGTAGCCGACCCAAAGCCCCGCAAGGGACGCAACCGACTGGCCGCGAAGCCCATAGGGATTGCCGAGGTGGACAACGCCCACCTTGCGGCCCGCGGCCTGATGGCGGGCGAGTGCGGCCTTCATTTCGTCGGTCCAGGCGCCCTTTTTCCAGGCCGTAGACGTGGACGGCCCAAAAATCAGCACCACCCGCGTGTCGCCGGGCTGGGCCGGCTTGAGGCCTTGGGGCGGCGTGCCTTCGCCCACAAATTCGATGGCCTGCACGTCCTTCATCCCCTTGATTTCGGTGAAGGCGGCCGCGTAGATTTCAGCGCTCAGCTCGCTCCAGCGTGCGCGCTGCCCTGCGTAGTCAGCTGCGGGGAGCGGCGAAGCGCAGTTCCAGCGTTTTTTGGCCTCGAGCACCCGAACATAGCGTCGGTGAACTTCGACCGAATCAATGCGCCCACTTCGAACCGCCGCCTTTAACGCTGTGATGGCGGCACGCGGACTCCCTACGAACAGCAGCACGTCGTGCCCCGCCTCAAAAGCACGCACCTCGAGCTCGCCGGGGGCCAAGTCCTGGGCCACCCCCTTCATATTGAGGGCGTCGGTGAAACTCAAGCCCTGGTAGCCCAGGCTGTCGCGCATCCAGTGGGTCACCACGGCCTTGCTGAGCGAGGCTGGCGTTCCGCTCGGATCCAGGGCCGGAACGTTCACGTGGGCCACCATCACCGAACCCACTCCGGCATCAAATGTGGCCTTGAACGGTGCCAGGTCGAGGCGGCGAAGCTCGGCACGGCTGCGCGCGACGGTCGGCAGCGTGTGGTGGCTGTCAGTCTCGGTGTCGCCGTGGCCCGGAAAATGCTTGACGCAGGCCATCACCCCTGCCCGTTCCATGCCGCGAATTTGGGCGTTGGCGAGCAGCGAAACTCGGCGCGGATCACTGCCCAGCGCGCGCTGTCCGATGATGGGGTTGCGCGGATTCGTATTCACGTCGACGACGGGCGAAAAGTTCACGTGGATTCCCAGCATCCTGGACTCCGTGGCCAGGGCCTCCCCGTAGCGACGCGCCAGCGCGGTGTCTCCGGTTGCGCCCAGCGTGAGGGGCCAGGGCAGGCGCGGCACGCTGGCGAGCCGCATGGCTGCTCCCCACTCGGCGTCTTGGGCCATCATGAGCGGTACGCTTGCCGCGCGCTGGAGGCGTTGGATTGCTGCGCGCTGGCGTTCCGGACCGCCCTGCATCCAGATGATTCCGCCGACGTCTCCGGCGCGAACCATGGCTTCGAGGCGGTCCATTTCGGCCGAACCTTTGTTGCTGTAGCCCGCAACCATGATTAATTGTCCGAGTTGGCGGTCGAGATTCTGCGCACGCAGTATGCTGGTAGTCAATGAGGTGCATAAAAGTGACGCACCGAGAACCCATTTGGCTTTCATAGCCCCAAAGTAGGCCAAAAAACGCGGTACCTTTGGGGGGTATGGCGCTTTTTTCCCTGTTTAAAAACCAGAGCAAGCCTCGCGGATTCCAACTACAGCACCGCTACTACGACGAGCGCAAGGAACGCCTTGCCCAGCTCGGCGAAGAGGCTCCTGCCAACCCGGAGGCTCGAAAGCAACGGCTCCACGAAGCTTGGTCCGCCAAGCGAACCACGCGTTCGGCCGGAAGCAGCCAGTTCCTGCGCATGGCCGGGATTTTTCTTGGGTTGTTGGTTTTGGCCTCGCTGCTGCTGCGATGAGTAGAGCTCCAATTCGTGCGCTGCCGGAATCGGTGGCCAACTTGGTGGCGGCCGGTGAAGTCGTGCAGCGGCCTTCTTCGGTCGTCAAAGAATTGGTCGAAAATGCGCTCGACGCGGGCGCCACAGAGGTTGAAGTTTCGCTGCTTGACGCGGGGCGCACCCGAATCCAGGTTCGCGACAACGGCCACGGTATCGATCCAGAGGACCTCCCCCTAGCCCTTGTGCGCCATGCCACCTCAAAACTTCGCGAACCCGACGATCTTTTTGCGCTGACGACCATGGGGTTCCGCGGCGAAGCGCTCGCCTCGATGGCGGCGGTGGGCCAAGTCAAGCTGCGCTCCCGAACCGCAGACTACGAGGTCGGCATTGAGTTGCGGTGCAGCGGGGGCAGCCACGAAGGGAGCAGCCCGAGTCCCGGCCCTGTGGGCACTACGGTCACGGTCGACAGCTTGTTTTTCAACGTTCCGGCGCGCCGCCAGTTTTTGAAATCCGACGTGATTGAGTTCAAGCACGTGCTCGAAACCTTTGATGCGCTGGCGTTGGCCCACCCCGAGGTGCGGATGGTGCTCAAGCACCAGAATGCCGATGAACGCGTGCTGGAGCCCGGTAACCTTCGGCAGCGCACCACCGCAGTGCTCGGTCGGCGAAGCAACGAAAAGCTCGTTCCGGTCGACGAGGTGACCGACCTGGTCCATGTTCACGGCTTTGTGCTGCGCCCCGAAGCGGCGCGAAAAACGCGCGGCGACCAGTACTTGTTTGTCAACCGCCGCACAGTGCGAAGCCCCTACATCCACCGGGCCGTCCTCGAGGCGTTTGAGGGCTTGATCGCCGGCGACCAGCACCCTGCCTACGTTCTGTTCCTGACCCTCGACCCCGACCGCATCGACGTCAACGTTCACCCGGCCAAGACCGAGATCAAGTTTGACGACGAACGCGGCGTGTACGCTATGGTTCGCAGTGCGGTGCGCCGCGCCCTGGGCATTCACCAAATTGCGCCGACCTTGGATTTTGAGGTTCCGGTCGGCGAACACATCGACTGGAGCACGCGTAGTAAGCCTGAGGCACCCGGCATTTACGTCAACCCCAACTACAATCCGTTTTTGGCCGAGTCTGCTGCGCCGCGCAGCGCTGCCGCAAGCCGAGCCAGTTTGGATTTTTTTGCGCCGCCGGCCATCGAGCACCACGGGGTGCAGCACGAACTGGAACTCCCCAGCTCGGGCTGGAACGACGAAGCGCCTGAAGCGTCGGTGCAGCGAACGGCATCGCCAACAGGGTCTGCGCTCAATATTGCGGGCAAGTACGCGCTCGTCCCGATGCCCGACAAGCTGGTCGTGGTGCAGCTCGAGCGCGCACAGCGCCGAATCGACCTGGAGCGATGGCTTGACCATGCCCAGCTGCCCGGTCAGAACTGGCTGTTCCCTATCGAATGGACGCCAAGCACAGGCCTCATGGAGCTTTGGGCCGACCGAATCGCCGCATGGGGATTTGCCTGGGAAACCCACGGCGACGCGTGGACCTGGACGGCTGGCCCGGTGTTCTGCGCGCCCGAATCGGCCATGGATTGGCTCGAGGGCCTGGCGAAATTGGACCCTGACGACCCGGCTGACCTGCGCAGCTGGGTCAGCCAATGGCTCAGTGCCCACCCGCGGCGCGGTGGCGACACACAAGACCTGATTGATCGACTTTTTGCGTGTGCCGAACCCTGGACCGACGACCTGGGCCGACCCACGGCGCGACTTTTGAACTCCGACGAACTGGCCCGATTCTTTTGACCATGTACTACCGCCCCTCTGGATTTAGCTTCTTGCCCCCTGTGGTTAAGAACCTGTTGATTATCAACGGACTCGCATTCTTTGCCAGCATCGTCTTTGGCCGCATGGGCTTCGACGCCATCGGGCAGCTCGGCCTTTACCTTCCGGTGAGTGAACTGTTTAAACCGTTTCAGCTGATCACACACCTTTTCTTGCACGATACCAGCAACTTAGGTCACATTTTTGGCAACATGTTTGCCCTGTGGATGTTTGGAACTCCGCTCGAAAACCGCTGGGGAAGCCAGCGCTTTTTAACCTACTATTTTGCCACAGGATTGGGCGCAGCCGCCCTGCATCTGGGCGTGAGTTATTGGGAATACCTGCAGGCCGCGAACCTCCACAGCCTGACGGGCAGCGCCGAAGCCCTGTACCAAATGCAGTCGCTGGCCCTTACTCCAACGGTTGGCGCGTCGGGAGCCGTGTTCGGCCTGCTGCTGGGCTACGGAATGATGTACCCCAACCAGCAGATTTACCTGTACTTCCTCTTGCCCATCAAAGCCAAGTACTTTGTGGCCATCTACGGACTCTTTGAGCTGTTCAACGGCATCGCAAGCTCCGGATCGAGCATCGCCCACTTTGCCCACGTCGGAGGCATGCTGTTTGGCTTCCTGTTGATTCGCAAGTGGCAATCAAGCCGCACCCGTTTTTAAACGTTTCAATCGTGCGCCCCGCAGACCAACTTCGAATCTGGATCGGGCAAAGCCCCGTGCACCAACTCATTGCGGGCCTGACGCTCGCATTTCTGGTGCAAAGCCTGTTGGAAACCGCGGGCTGGCTGCTGGATTGGCCTGCGGAAGCCGGCATTCTGCGCTACCTCTCGCTCGACAGCGAGGGACTGCGCCCGCTGTACCAGCCGTGGACGCTGCTCACCTACGGCGCCCTGCACAATGGGCTGCTGCACTTCGTATTCAACGCCCTCACCCTCTACTTCACGGCGTCACTCCTGGAAACCCTTTGGCCGTCCACTCGGATTCTCAAGTTGTTTGTGGTGGGCGTTTTTGTCGGCGGACTGGGCGCATGGTTGGCCGGAATCTGGCGTCCCGCTTGGGTCGTAGGCGCCTCTGCTGGGGTTTATGCCGTGTTTACGGCCGCCGCAGCGCGCATGCCCGACTTCAAGGTGCGGCTGTTCATGGTGCTCGAGCTCAAGCTTTGGATCGTGTTGGCCATTTTACTCGGAATGGACGTAATCGGACTCTTTTCATCAGACACCACCGCCCGGGCCGCCCACTTGGCCGGCGCCGCGGCCGGCTGGTTTTTCGCGGCCCGTCCCCACCTGCTCGACGTTTCCCTTCGCCGAGCAGCGCTGCGTCGTTCCGCGCCCAAGTCCAAGCTGAACGTCGTTCGCCCCCACGAGCCGAGCCTCGATCAGTTGCTTGATAAAATTTCAGCCAAAGGCTACGAATCCCTCACCGCTAACGAACGCAAAGCCCTTGCCCGCCACAGCCAAAAAAAGTAAGTGGGGCCGCCGCTGGTGGTGGATTCCGCAGCTCCTCGCCCTGCCGCTCACCGGGCTGGCTTGGCTGGGCATGGCCACCGACGTGTCGCTGCTTGCGCCCTTGAGCCTGCTGCTCCCCTACCTCGTGCTGTACCACGTGGTTTGGAGCATGATGGCCACCGCCCACCTTCACCCCTCGGCCTTATTGGGCGCACTCATACTGGCGACTTTTTGGACCCCCATGGGCAGCTGGATGCAGGTTCGCGCGCCGCGCGCAGCTTCGCAGTCCGCAACCTCGCTCCGCGTGGCAAGCTGGAACGTGCACCACTGGCGCAACCGAACCTGGACCGACGACTCGGCGACCGTGCGCGAAATGGCGGAATTTGCCCGTGAGGCGCTGGCCGTCGACGTGCTTGCACTGCAGGACGTGCGCCGCGGAACCGAAGCGGACCGCCACATCGGCCGCGAACTTCCGCACCGTGTGGAGGCATATGACCTGTGCCTGTACAGCCGCTACCCCATCGTGCAGTGGGACCGCGTGGACTACCCCGGAGATTCGGGGCGCATCGGATTCATTTGGGCCGACGTGGCCCTTCCCTGGGGCGACACGCTGCGCGTCGTCAACGCACACCTGGTGAGCACCGACGTCGACCTTCGCGAGGCCCAGTCGGAGCAGGCCAAAGCCGGCTGGTGGCAAAGCGCCAAGCTGCTGCTTCGCCGCATGGTCCGCCGGGCGGAACCTCGCTCCATTCAAGTGGAAGCGCTGGCGTCGTGGTGGGCTGAAAGTCCGCGCGCTGTGGTCGTGCTCGGCGACTTCAACGACGGCCCTACGTCGTCGAGCCATCGACGGTTGCTCGAACTCGGCGCAGACACCTTTGTGCAGTCGGGCGCCGGCTGGGGAAGCACCTACCGCGGGCTCAAAGTGGTACCGCTGCGCATTGATTGGATCTGGACGAGCGGCGACTGGAAGGCCCTTGAGCACCGCGTGGTGAAGCAGCGCTGGAGCGACCACAATCCGGTGGTGGCAAGAGTTACTCGTAACTAGTTTCTGGTTGCTCGCCGCACCCGACGCAAGTCCAAGTCATTCATCGGGTGCGACGGCGGGCCAATCCATTCCTTGGGCCACGCGCGCAAGCTGACGTCGTAAAAGAGCGGAATCAGGGCGGCGTCTTGGTGAAGCTGGGCGTCGAGTTGGGCTGCTAGGTTGGCTCGGCGCTGCGGATCAGGTTCTGCGGTGAATTGGTGAAATCCGGATATACCCGGATACCCGCTGACGTTGGGACCGCCGGGCGCGCCGTACAGCATGAGGTAGTTGCTGGGGTCGGGGTAGTCGGCGATCCAGCTCGCGCGGTACAGCCCAAGGCGCCCGTTGGCCTTGTCTTCGCGGAAGGTGGCCGACGGCAGCACCTGAACTTCAACAGGCAGACCGAGGTCGGTCCACGCGCTTTGCAAAAATTCGGCGATGTCGCGGTACGAGGCTGTGGTACTCAGCACCAGCGGTTTAATACCGGGCTTGGCCTTTCCCTGGGCGGTGAGCAGGCCCGCTTGGGTAAGCAAAATCCGCGCGGAATCCGGCCGATAGGTCCAGGGCGTGGCCCATTCCGAGGCCGGACGGTAGCCGGGCATCCCCGCGGGCAATAGTCCGCCATGAGCAGGAATTCCGAGTCCGTTTTTGAGGTAGCGAATGATGCCTTCGCGGTCCACCGCCCAGTTGAGGGCGCGCCGAACCCGCACGTCAGCGAGGTATTCGGGATCGCTGGGACCGAAGCGCAGCACGAGGTATTCGGTGTTGAGAAAGGGCGCAGTGCGCTGGGTAAAGCGGCCGCGCCACTGGGCTTTGAGTTGGCCGTCAGGGTCAAGCCACTGGTCTTTGTAGCTCGGATCCACTCCGGTTAAAAAGTCGAGCTCGCCCTGCACAAACGCCATAAAGGCCGACTGGCGGTCGGGCGTGAAGCGAATGCTAACCGCCTCGAGGTAGGGCAATTGGCGGCCGGCCTCGTCGCGCTCGGCGTAGCGGGGGTGCCGGCGAAGCACCAGCTTCTGGCCCCGCTGCCAGGCTTTGAGGCGGAACGGTCCTGAGCCCACCGGGTGCTCGCTAAGGTTCGCACCGTAGGCGCTAAGGGCTGCCTCTGGAACCACGGCCGTGTAGGGAACGCTGAGCTTGCTCCACAGGGCAGGGTCCGCCGCGTGCAGCACAAAAACCACAGAGTCCGTCGCGGCTACCCAGACCGAATCGACGCCTTCGAGTAGCCACGCCCCCGGCGACGCCGTGGCAGGATCGGTCAAGCGCCGCAGGCTGGCGACGACGTCGGCCGCGTTCATCGCGTGGCGCTCGCCGCCAAAGCATGGGTCTTCGTGGGCCACAAATCCGGGGCGCAGGCGAAGCCCGCCGGTGAGGCCGTCTGGGCTCATTGCCCAGGATTCCGCGAGCAGTCCGCGCAGTTGGCCCGTGGAATCCGTTTCAAAAAGAGTGGAATAAAGCTGGCGAATCACCCAATTGTGGGCCTGATCGCGGGCAAAAGCGGGATCGAGCGACGAAATTCCGCTGGCTTCGTTGTAGCGAAAGAGGAGCCCTTCTTCGTTGTCGGACTCCGACGGGCTGCAGCTGAGCACGGCAAGGACCGAAGCCAGCACCAAGGCCACTTCGCGGGCGCCGAAAATCCAAGGAAAACGCTGCATTTCGAGCCAAAGATAGCCGCGAAAATTCGCTAAATTCGCGGGATGCTTCCGACTGGACTCCGCGCTTCGTTTCACACCCTTGGTTGCAAGCTCAACTTTGCTGAAACCAGCACGTTGGCGCGCGACCTGTACGCGGCCGGTTTTGTGCGCACCGATTTTGGCCAGGCGTCTGACGTGGCGGTGATCAACACGTGTTCGGTCACCCAAGAAGCCGACAAAGAGACGCGCGGGTTGGTGCGCCAAGCGCTGCGCGCGAACCCGGACTGCTTCAGCGGCGTAACGGGCTGCTTTGCCCAGCTGCGCCCCAGCGAGGTGGCGGCCATGGAGGGCGTGGACCTCGTGCTCGGAGCCAAAGAAAAGCCCTACCTGCGGCGGTTTTTGAGCGACCTGCGCAAGCGCGGCGACGCCGAAGTGCACGCCTGCGAAATCGGCGAGGCCGACCAGTACCACTCGGCCTACAGTATGGGCGACCGAACGAGGGCCTTCCTCAAAGTGCAGGACGGCTGCGACTACGTGTGCACCTACTGCACGATTCCGATGGCCCGCGGCGTCAGCCGCTCCGCGCCGCTGGACCAAGTGGTAAACCAGGCCCGCGAGCTGGCCGCCAAGGGCGTACTTGAGGTGGTGCTGACCGGCGTCAACGTGGGCGACTACGGCAAAGGCGAGCACGGCAACAAGCGCCACGACCACACGTTCCTCGAGCTGGTGCAGGCGCTGGACCAGGTGGAGGGACTGGATCGCCTGAGGATTTCGAGCATCGAGCCCAACCTGCTGCGCGACGAAATCATCGACTTCACGGCCCAGAGTGCGCGCTGGGTGCCCCACTTCCACATTCCGCTGCAGAGCGGCAACAACGAGGTGCTGGGCTGGATGAAGCGCCGCTACCGCCGCGAGCTGTATGCCGAGCGGGTAGCCCACATCATCGAGCGCATGCCCGACGCCGCCATCGGAGTCGACGTCATCGTGGGGTTTCCGGGCGAAACCGAGGCGCACTTTCTCGACACCTACCAGTTTTTGGAGGGGCTGCCCATCGCCTACCTCCACGTGTTTACCTACTCGGAACGGCCCGGAACCGAGGCTATAGCGCGCGAAGGCGTCGTCGAAAAGGCGGAACGCAAGGCGCGCAACCACCGATTGCGGTTACTGAGCGCCATCAAGCAGCGCGCGTTCTACGAAGCCCACTTGGGCAGCGTGCGCCGCGTGGTCTGGGAGCATTCGGAGCGCGACGGCCGCATGCTCGGCTACACCGACAACTACATTCGGGTCGAAGCCGAATTCGACGCCGCCCTGGCCGGAACCCGTGCTTGGGTGCGCCTGACCGAACTCACTCCCCGCGAAACGGTGGCCACCGAGCCCGCCGCCGACCCGGCCCAAACCGCAGCCGTATGAGTGCGGCCTGGGAACGCGCGGTGCGCGAAGTCGGCGACTGGATCCGTGGCGAGCGCCGCGAGTTTGCTGCCAACCGCGTCGAAAGCAAATCGCTCAACTCGCTCGTGAGCTACGTCGACCAGCAAGCCGAACAGATGCTCGTTCAGCGCCTAACTGAGGCGTTGCCCGGCAGCGGCGTCCTCGGCGAAGAAGGCGGCGAATCCTGGGTCGGCGGCGGCGCCAACTGGATCATTGACCCGCTCGACGGCACGACGAACTTCATCCACGACCTGCCGCCCTACGCGGTTTCGGTGGCGTTGATGCAGGACCGCGAGCTCGTGTGGGCCGCCGTGTACGAGCTCGGCCAAGCCCGCATGTTCACGGCCGCCAAAGGCCACGGCGCGTTTTGCGACGGCCAGCCCTTGGGCATCGCGGGCGGAGCGGCGCTCCGCGACGGTTTGGTCGCCACCGGCTTCCCCTACCACGAGTTTTCGCAGATGCCGGCCTACCTCGAGGCGCTCCAGGCCTGCTTTCGCGGTTCGCGCGGCGTTCGGCGCTTTGGTTCCGCCGCCACCGACCTCGCCTGGCTGGCCGATGGCCGTTTTCAGGGCTTTTTTGAGCACGGACTCGCCCCCTGGGACGTCGCCGCGGGCATCCTGCTCGTTCGCGAGGCGGGCGGGGTTGCCACCGACTTTCACGGCACGGAATTAGCCGACTACGACCTGGTGCGCTGCGGCAGCATCACGGCCGGAACGCCCCGCACCTACGCCGACCTTTTACCCATTACCCACGAAGCTTTTCGCGCGAAATGACCCTGAACTCCACCCCTATTCCCGGCCTATTGGTTCTCGAACCCCGCGTGTTCGGCGACGAGCGGGGCTACTTTTTCGAATCGCTGCGCCGCGACGTTTTGCCGGCCGAGGTGCCCGACTTTGTGCAGCACAACGAGAGCATGAGCAAGCGCGGCGTGCTGCGCGGTCTGCACTTTCAGGCTCCGCCGCGGGCCCAGGGCAAGCTGGTATCGGTGGTGCGCGGCTCGGTCTACGACGTCGCCGTCGACATTCGCGTCGGTTCGCCCACGTACGGCCAGCACTTCGGGCTGCGCCTCGACGCCGAAACCAAAAAACGCCTCTACATCCCGGCAGGCTTTGCCCACGGCTTCTTGACGCTTGAGGACCACACCGTGTTTCAGTACCTCTGCACCGACTACTACGCGCCCGAACTCGAGGGCTGTGTTAAGTTCGACGACGCCGACCTCGGCATCGACTGGCGCGGAACCTGGAATTCGCCCGACGGCTTCACGGTCAGCGCCAAAGATCAAGTAGGTCAAGCGTTTGCCACGTTTAAAAGCCCCTTCACCTACGGTGGCTAATCGCTGGATGGCCGCACTCGCCCTGGTCAGCTTGGGCGCACTCCTCGCGAGCCGAAGCGACGCGGTGCTCGAGGCCCTTGGCCGCGTGTCCACCACCAACGAAACCGTCGTGGTCCCCTTGCCCCACCGCCTTGAAGTTTTTGGGGAAGCGCTGCCTTTGGGCGACGCCGACATCGCCGAGTGCTTGAGCCGCGAACTGCACGCCAATACCTACTGGCATTCCAACACGTTGCAGATGCTGCAGCGGCGTCCGCGCTGGGAAGCCCGGGTGCGGGCCTGGCTGCGCGAAGAAGGCGTCCCTGAAGATTTTGTCTACCTGCTGGCCGCCGAAAGCGGTTTTCAACCGACGGCTTTTTCGTCTTCGGGCGCAGCGGGACTCTGGCAATTCATGCCGGCCACCGCGAAAGAAAACGGGCTGCGCGTAGACGCCCAGATTGACGAACGCTACCACGCCGAAAAGGCCACGCGCACCGCGGCGAAGTACCTGAAAAACGCTTATGCCCAAACCGGCTCCTGGTTTTTGGCCGCCGCGGCCTACAACATGGGGCTCAATGGGGTGCTGCGCCAAATGGAGCGCCAAGGGGAGCGCAACTACTTCCGCATGACGTGGAACGACGAAACGGGCCGGTACGGATTCCGAATCGCCGCCCTCAAGCTATTGCTGGAGCACCCCGAAGACTACGGATACCATGTGCGCGCAGAGGAACTTTGGCGCGAAGAACCATCCCGCCGTGTGGCGATCGACAGCAGCGTCGCCCACTGGGGCCGCTGGGCCCAGCGCGAAGGCACGCACTACCGCGAACTCAAGCGGCGCAACCCCTGGCTTCGCGAGGCCTATTTCGAAAACCCCGACTCGGTGGCGATTGAACTGGAACTTCCCGTGCTGCGTTAACTTTTTGATATGAACCTCCGCATTCTGGGTGCGCGCGCCCACAACCTCAAAAACATCGACGTGGAACTTCCGCGCCGAAAACTGGTCGTGGTCACCGGCTTGAGCGGAAGCGGTAAGTCCTCGCTCGCGTTTGACACGCTGTTCGCCGAGGGCCAGCGCCGCTACATGGAAACGTTTAGCAGCTACGCCCGCCAGTTCCTCGGAACCATGGAACGCCCTGACGTCGACCGCATTGAGGGGCTGTCTCCGGTCGTCGCCATCGAACAAAAAACGACCAACCGCAACCCGCGGTCCACGGTCGGCACGGTCACCGAGGTGTACGACTTTTTGCGCCTGCTTTACGCTCGAACGGCAACCGCCTATTCCCTCGCGACGGGAGAAGAAATGGTGAGCTACACCGACGACGCCATTTTGGAGCGCGTACTTCGCGATTTTGACGGCCAGCGCGTGGCGGTTTTGGCGCCCGTGGTGCGTGCGCGCAAGGGACACTACCGCGAACTCTTCGAAGGCTTGGCCAAGCAAGGCTACCTCAAAGCCCGCGTCGACGGGGAATGGGTCGACATCGACCGCGGCCTCAAGCTCGACCGCTACAAAACCCACGACATCGACGTGGTCGTTGACCGGCTGAGCCCGGGTAGCGACGAGGCCGAGCGCCTGAAGCGCAGCATCGCCGTGGCCATGCGGCTGGGCCACGGAAGCATCACCGTGGTCAACTGGGACACGCAGCTCCAAAAGCACTTCAGCCGGAACTTAATGTGTCCGACGACTGGTCTTTCGTACCCCGAGCCGGAGCCCAACACGTTCAGCTTCAACTCGCCCAAGGGCGCTTGCCCCCACTGCGACGGCCTCGGCACCGTAAGGGAACTCGCGCTCAGCAAGGTGGTGCTTAATTCGCGGCTGAGCCTGCGCGACGGGGCCATCGCCCCGCTGGGCACCTACAAAGCCTCGTGGATTTTTCAGCAGCTCGAACACATTGGCTGGCGCTTTGGCTTTACCCTTGACACGGCCTGGAAGGACCTTCCCGACGAAGGACGCCATGCCATCATCTACGGCTGCACCGAAGACTTCACCCACACCCAAAAGACAGCGGGTATTTCGCGCAAAATCAGCATCAAATACGAAGGACTTAAACCCTTTATTGAAGCCCAAGGGCGCGACGGCAGCAAGAGCCTGCAGCGGTGGGCCGACGACTACCTCGAAGACGGCCTGTGCAGCCAGTGCGCTGGAGCGCGCCTCAAACCCGAGTCGCTCATGTTCCGCATCGCGGGCGCATCGATCGCCGACGTGGCCGCATTGCCCCTTCACGAGCTGGCAAGCTGGCTCGAGGGCGTGAACGCCACCCTGCCGCCCGCCCAGCAGCGCATTGGCGGCGAAATCCTCAAGGAGCTCGCGACCCGCGTTGGCTTTTTGAACGACGTAGGATTGAGCTACCTGTCGCTCAGCCGCTCGGCGCGCACCCTGAGCGGTGGCGAGGCCCAGCGAATCCGCCTGGCGACCCAAATCGGTTCCCAACTGGTCAACGTGCTCTACATCCTCGACGAACCGTCGATCGGACTCCACCCGCGCGACAACGACCGATTGATTCGCAGCCTTGAACGGCTTCGCGACCTTGGAAACAGCGTGGTCGTCGTGGAACACGACGAAGAACTGATGCGCCACGCCGACCACATCGTCGACATGGGGCCTCGGGCCGGAATCCACGGAGGCCGCGTGGTCGCCGAGGGCAACTACGAACAGCTTCTAGCCTCCGACAGCTTGACAGCCAAGTACTTGCGCGGAGAGCTCCGCGTGGCTGAAGACCGAAGTCCGCGCGCCGGAAACGGCAAAACCCTTCGCCTTCACGGCGCCACAGGGCGCAACCTTCAGCACGTGACGCTGGAGCTGCCGCTGGGCCAACTCGTCGTGGTCACCGGCGTTTCTGGGTCTGGAAAGTCCACGCTGATCAACAAAACCCTGCACCCCGCGATTGCGGGTCCCCTGCAGGGCCTGCTCGACAAGCCCGAGCCCTTTGAGCGCCTCGAGGGCCTCGAGCACCTCGACAAAATCATCGCCGTCGACCAAAGTCCGATTGGCCGCAACCCCCGCTCCAATCCGAGCACCTACACCGGCGTGTTCAACGAAATCCGCAAGCTGTTCAGCGAGCTTCCCGAGGCCAAAATCCGCGGCTACGCGCCCGGTCGCTTCTCGTTCAACGTCAAGGGCGGACGCTGCGAAACCTGCGAAGGCGGCGGCATGCGGGTTATCGAAATGAACTTCTTGCCCGACGTCTACGTACCCTGCGAATCCTGCCAAGGCCGTCGCTTCAACCGCGAAACCTTGGAGGTGCGCTACAAAGGCCACAGCATCAGCGACGTTCTTGACATGAGCATCGAAGACGCCATGCATTTTTTTGAACCGGTTCCGCGCATTAACCGCGTCCTCCAAACGCTTAACAGCATTGGACTCGGCTACATCACGCTGGGCCAGTCGGCGACGACGCTCAGCGGCGGTGAAGCGCAGCGCATCAAACTGGCTACCGAACTCAGCAAGCGTTCGACCGGCCAAACCCTTTACCTGCTCGACGAACCGACCACCGGCCTTCACTTTGACGACGTCAAGGTGCTTATGGACGGACTTCACCGTCTTGTAGATCAAGGAAATACCGTGCTCGTCATCGAACACAACCTCGACGTCATTCACCAGGCCGACCACATCGTCGACCTCGGTCCCGACGGCGGTTCGGGCGGCGGCCGCATCGTAGCCACCGGAACCCCGAGCCAAGTGGCCGCCGCGCCCGACAGCATCACCGGACGCTACCTCGCGGACTACCTCAAACGTTTAAACGTAACCGCTTAATCCCGTACCCAACTATGGCTACCAACGGAAAACGCCCCATTAAATCGGCATTCACCCACAAATCCTGGAACGAAGTACGCACCAACGACTCCTGGGCCATCTTTAAAATCATGGGCGAATTCGTGCAAGGCTACGAGCAGCTCTCGCGCATCGGGCCCTGTGTGAGCATCTTCGGTTCCGCCCGGCTTCCCGAAGACCACCGCTGGTACCAAACCGCCCAAGAAATCGCTGAAGGCCTTGGCGCCAAAGGCTACGGCATCATCAGCGGTGGCGGCCCCGGCATCATGGAAGCCGCGAACCGCGGCGCCAAAGCCGTGGGTGCGCCCTCGGTAGGCTTAAACATTGAGCTCCCCCACGAGCAAAAGCCCAACGACTACATCGACCTCGACAAAAGCGTAGACTTTGACTACTTCTTCGTGCGCAAGGTGATGTTTGTCAAGTACTCCCAGGGCTTTGTCGTCATGCCCGGCGGGTTCGGCACCCTCGACGAGGTTTTTGAGGCCATTACCCTCATTCAAACCAAGAAAATCGGGCGCTTCCCGGTGGTTTTGGTCGGACGCGACTACTGGGGCGGACTCCTCGACTGGATTGAAACGACCCTCAAAGGCCACGCCCTCATCAGCCCCGACGACACCAAGCTCTTCAAGCTGGTGGACACGGCCGAAGAAGCCATTCAAGCCATCGACGACTTCTACAGCCGCTACATCCTCAAGCCCAACTTCTAAGCGAGCGCTGCCTGTGGCGCACTACGGTCGACGCCCGCGCTCGCTAGGGGCGCAGCAGCTTTTGGCTCCACCGGCGCCCCGCCGCGTCGCTAACCTCAACCAGGTAGAGGCCTGAGGCTTCCGGGTAAGCCAAAGTCACGTTGGCGCCGCGCAGTCTGCCTCGCGCGGCATCCCGGCCGTCCAGCGACCTCAGTACCCAGGTTGCACCTGGAAGGTCTTCATTGAACTGAAGCTCCCAGGCGCGGTCCGACTGCGAAACCGACCACGGTAGCGCCATTTCGGGCGTCGACCACACGTAGTCGGCAAAAAGCGTGTCTTTAGGGAAAAGTCCGCTGCCCAGGACCATCGCCTTGCCGACCGACATCGGGTTGGCCGAAAACGAAGGCCACACCAAGGAATCCTGAATGCCTCCGACTTGGGCCACCACGATCTTGCCGGTGGCGTCGGGCCAGAGCGTGTCGCCCGACTGGTCCCAAACCACGTAGGGCGCCAGGCCAATGTTGTTGGCCATGGTCGAATCGTAGGTCAGGGTTCCGCCGGGCCCGCCGAACCGAATCTGAAGCTGAACCTCTGCGCGGCTCACCGACGGGTAGTCGGCTTCGAGCACCCAAAGTCCGGTTTCGATGTCGTTGACCAGCACCCGTCCGCTCGGCAGGTAGGGGTACGCACCCCACGCGCCGTTGTAGCCCGTTCCGCTGTACTGCGGCGACGTGTCAAAGTAGGCCGCGAGCACCGGCAATTCCGGAAACTCCGTGTCGAGCACGTGGCAACCAAACGTGTAGTACGACGTCACGACGTGGTTGCCGTCGACATGGGCATTGTGCGGAATCACCCCGGTGCCCTGCTGAATTCGGTGGCGAAACCGCTCGCCGACGTTGGTCAAATCGTTCACGTCGTAGGCAGCCACAAACCCGTTGGCCACCTCGTCGGTCGTGTACAGGGTATTGCCGTCGTCTGAAAGCCAGCAGTTGTGGGCAAAGCTGTTGGGGGTGGCAAACGTACCGAAGGTGACCGGTTGGCTGGGCAGCGCGACGCCGATGACCTGAATGTCTTCCCAAAGCGCGGCGCCGTACAGGGTATCGTGGCGAGCGTACCCGTCGTGCAGGTAGTAGGTGTCGTACACACCCATCACGCTTGGGTTCCACGGATCCGTGGCGACGTCGACGATGACGGCTCCGCCCACCCCGACGTTCGAACCAAACGCATAAAGCTTGCCCTCTTCGTCAATCCACAAGTTGTGGGCGCGGCGCAGCGTGTCGGTCACGCCACCCGGCATCGGCACGGGGAGCCGAACAAACTTGTGGGTCATGCTGTCGAGGTTGATGATCAGCAGCCCGTTCGACGCCGAATTCCCGGCCGGCACGTCGTGAACGGCATAGGCGTAGTGGCTCCAGGTCTTGATGTCGCGCCAAATCGAGTTCGCCCCCGGCACCCAGAGTTCGTTGAAAACGCTTGAGGTCGGGTTCGTGACGTTGGCCACCAGCACCCCGTTGCGGTTGCCTACGAGCGCAAACTCCTCGTTGGTCCCCGTGTCTCGGTAGCCCCAGATGTCGTTGTTGAACGGCGACGCGCCGAGCGGACCCCACTGCGAAACAGGGTACCACGCCAACCGGCGCATGTTAAGGCTGTCGTTGCTGGGTTGGGCCCACGCGGTCGCCGCGGCCAAAACCAGGCCGACTAAGACTGAAAATCGTCGTTTCATGGCTAAAAGTTAAGCGTAATCTGGCCGTCGTCCTCGGTTCCGAAGTCCACCTCGGGCTCGGATGCGCCTTCGGTGATGCTGGGCGCTTGAGCGAGGTCAGACCACTCCACCGTGGTGCCGGGCGCCAGCCCCTCGGTCCCGGCGGCCCCCACAGCCTCCTCGGGCGCGGAATCCTCGACTTCAGCCTCAACCTCGTCGACCTCGGCCGAAACCAGCGCTACGTTCAGCACCGGCCCGGCGTGCAGCATGTTGCCCAGGGCCTTCCAGCCCTTCACGGCGATAAATTCCTCGAGCACCAGCTGTTCGTCGTCGCGCTCCTTGCCCTTCACCTTGCGGAACCGAATCGACACCGTCGACCGGTCGGCCGCCGTCAGCACGTGAAGCGCCGACTTGGCGTGTTCGGTGATGAAGCACTCCCAGCCGTCGCCGCGGGGCTCCAGCTCAAAGCGCTTGACCATGAAGCGCTCTTTGATTCCGTCAAAGTAGACCGCTGAAAGCGCGCGCTTGGCATCCCAGCGCTCGAGGTAAAACGGCACCTCGTTAAAGTGCAGAAGCAGGTCGGGCGTCACGATGCGGTAGTTGCCCTTGGCGTCGGCCTCGAGCAGCTTGTCTTCGCCGCGGAACCGGCCCAGCGAGCGGCCGCGGCCCTGGTCGTTGAGCTTGAGGACCGTCTCGTCAAACCAGATTTCGCGCGCGGCCAGCG
>JACCDS012224663.1_pt1 | contig 38193 bp, 37 predicted proteins | sample 7446441 | NCBI WGS metagenome assembly JACCDS01 (sample SAMN15323445, study PRJNA562643) | freshwater metagenome | isolation source: river surface water | place: USA:Blue River Watershed | collected 2017-08-17
CGCCCCTGGGCCGCACGACCTACACCGACGCATGGGATGGTTACCCGCTGGCACGTCAGCGCCTGTTGCAAACCATTGCCGATGCGCGCTTGCAAGACGTGGTCACCACACGACCGCCACCTGTGAGGGGGTCGAGGCAAGCTTGGGGGTCGCGGTATTGACGGCAATCGAGGGTCCACAAATCGGCCAACTGGCCCCAGGCCCAGCGCTCATGCAAGCGCATGGACGCCTTTTGCGGGCTGGCGGGGTCGGGGCCCAACAACAAGGGCTGATGCTCGAAGTAGGCCTGGTAAGCCGCGGCGCGGCGGGCCAGGGAAACGGCCGGGTCGGTGTAGCGCGCATCTTGGTTGTTGGCGTAATCGTTGACCACCTCGTGGTCATCCCACATCAACACCCAGGGATGGGCCGCATGCGAGGCCTGCAACAAGGGATCGCTCTTGTACAGCGCATACCGGTCACGGTAGGCCGGCAAGGTCATGGGCTCGCCACCCGTGTGCTGTCGAATCGCATACCGCGGGTTGGAGCTCTCGTAAATGTAGTCGCCGACAAACAGCACGAAGTCGAGCGACTGCTGCGCAATGTCACGGTGGGCAATGTAGTGCCCCTGCTCGAAATGCTGGCAGGACGCCAGCGCGATGCGCAGTTGTTTGACGGCAGCGTCTGCCGCCGGCGCGGTGCGGGTGTGGCCCACCCGGCTCAGGGCATCGCCACAGCGAAAACGGTACCAATAATCGCGCGCAGGCGCCAGGCCCTGCAAATGCACATGCACGCTGTGGCCCCGGGTGCCATCCGTGACTTGCTGCCCCTTGAACAACGGCCGCCGCAATGCTTCGTCGGCAAACACTTCCCACTCGACCTTGAGGCTTTCCTCGGTTTGGGCGCTCAGGCGACGGTCTTCATCACTGACCAAGAGGCGCGTCCACAGCATGATGGCATCGGGCCGCGGTCGGCCGCTGGCAACACCCAAGCTGAAGGGGTTGTTTTTCCAGGTGCGGGCTTGGTCTGCAGGCTGGGTCAAAGCCCGCTGCCAAGGCGCCAAGGCCAGCGCCAGCGCACTGGCTTGAAGTTGTCGCTGAAAAGCGCGACGGGTCAGAGTCATGCTGTGGCTTTCTCAAGATCAAGGGTTTGCGCGGCAGCAATCACGCCCCCGCCCAGACAGACATCGCCCTGGTAAAGCACGGCGGACTGGCCCGGGGTGACCGCCCACTGTGCTTGAGGAAAATGCAGTGCCAGCGTTTGCGGCGCGGGGTAGTGCAGATCGCAAGGCGCATCGGTTTGTCGGTAGCGCGTCTTGGCGGCCAGGGTTCCCGGCGCTGGCGGCTGCCCAGCAACCCAACTCAGGTCGTCTACGCTCACCGTGTGCGACAACAACCAAGGGTGGTCGTGCCCTTGCACCACATACAAAGTGTTGTTGGCCAAGTCTTTGCGCGCCACAAACCAGGGCGCGTGCTCGCCCCCGCCACGCTGCGCGCCTTTTTCCTTGACGCCGCCGATGCCCAAGCCCTGGCGCTGGCCCAGGGTGTAAAAACTCAGGCCCACATGGCGCCCCAACACGCGGCCGCGCTCGTCCTTGATCGGGCCTGGCGCTTGGGCGATGTAGCGGTTCAAAAACTCGCGAAACGGTCGCTCGCCAATAAAGCAAATGCCGGTCGAGTCTTTCTTGCGCGCATTGGGCAAGCCGATCTCGGTGGCAATGCGGCGCACTTCGCTTTTGTGCAACTCGCCCACCGGAAAAAGGGTTTTGCTCAGTTGCGCTTGGTTCAGGCGGTGCAAGAAATAGCTTTGGTCCTTGCCAGGGTCCAGTCCCTTGAGCAACTCAAAGGCGCCTTCTCTTTCGCGCACACGCGCGTAATGGCCGGTGGCAATTTTTTCGGCCCCCAGCCGCATGGCATGGTCGAGAAAAGCTTTGAACTTGATTTCGGCGTTGCACAGAATGTCGGGGTTGGGCGTACGCCCGCCCTGGTATTCGCGCAAGAACTCGGCAAACACGCGGTCTTTGTAGTCTGCCGCAAAATTGACGTGCTCGATCTCGATGCCTATGACGTCGGCCACCGCAGCGGCGTCGACGAAGTCAATGTTGGATGAACAGTATTCGCTGTCGTCGTCATCTTCCCAGTTCTTCATGAAGATGCCGATGACCTCGTAGCCCTGCTGCTTGAGCAGCCAGGCGCTGACCGCGGAATCCACTCCGCCACTGAGTCCGACGACGACACGTTGTTTGCTTGCCATGGCTGGATTATCCCGCGCGGGCAAGTTGGCTGCCTGTGAGGTGTGCACTGGCAGCGGATCGCCGCCAACGATCAGTTGGCGAACGCGGCAATGCCGGTTTGTGCACGGCCCAAAATCAGGGCGTGGATGTCGTGCGTGCCCTCGTAGGTGTTGACCACCTCCAGGTTCACCAGGTGGCGCGCCACGCCGAACTCGTCGCTGATGCCGTTGCCGCCCATCATGTCGCGCGCCACGCGGGCGATGTCCAGCGCCTTGCCACAGGAGTTGCGCTTGAGGATCGAGGTCACTTCCACCGAGGCCGTGCCGTCGTCCTTCATGCGGCCCAGGCGCAGGCAGCCTTGCAGGCCCAGGGCGATGTCGGTTTGCATGTCGGCCAGCTTCTTCTGAATCAGCTGGTTGGCCGCCAAGGGGCGACCAAACTGTTTGCGGTCCAGGGTGTACTGGCGGGCGGTGTGCCAGCAATACTCGGCGGCGCCCAGGGCACCCCAGGCAATGCCGTAACGCGCGCTGTTCAGGCAGGTGAAGGGGCCCTTGAGGCCCTGCACTTCGGGGAAGGCATTGTCTTCGGGCACGAAGACGCCGTCCATCACGATCTCACCGGTGATGGAGGCGCGCAAGCCCACCTTGCCATGGATCGCCGGGGCGCTCAAACCCTTCATGCCCTTCTCGAGCACAAAGCCGCGGATCGGGCCGACCTGGCCGCTCTCGCTGACTTCCTTGGCCCAGACCACAAACACGTCAGCGATCGGGCTGTTGGAAATCCACATCTTGTTGCCCTTGAGGCTGTAGCCGCCAGGCACTTTCTGGGCGCGACTGGCCATGCTGGCCGGGTCCGAACCATGATCGGGTTCGGTCAGGCCAAAGCAGCCAATCCATTCACCGGTGGCCAGCTTGGGCAGGTATTTCTGCTTTTGGGCCTCGGTGCCGAAATCGTTGATGGGCACCATCACCAGCGAAGACTGCACGCTCATCATGGAGCGGTAGCCAGAATCCACACGCTCCACTTCACGCGCAATCAGGCCATAGGCCACATAGCTCAGGCCAGGGCCGCCGTACTGGGTCGGGATGGTGGGGCCGAGCAAGCCCAGCTCACCCATCTCGCGAAAAATGCTCGGGTCGGTGGACTCGTGGCGGAAGGCATCGCGCACGCGCGGCATCAGGCGGTCGGTGCAATAGGCCTGGGCGGCGTCGCGAATCATCCGCTCTTCTTCGGTCAATTGCTGGTCGAGCAGAAAGGGGTCTTGCCATTGAAATGCGGCGTGGGCCATTGCAGCGTCTCCTGAAATTCGAAACAAAACAGGCATGTTACAGAGATTTCGCCCCTGACGGCAAACGGTGATTTCACACTTAGATATGAGAAAATTCGATAAATCAAAGTTTTTTCTGCTCCTTCATGCGTCGCAAAATCCCCTCCACCCAAGCCCTGATTTGCTTTGAAGCGGCCGCAAAACACGAGAGCTACACAAAGGCTTCCGAAGAGTTGGCGCTCACACAAAGTGCAGTGTCCCGGCAAATCAGCCTGTTGGAGGATTTCCTTGGCTTGCGACTTTTTCGTCGAACCAGGCATGGTGTGAGCCTGACGCCGGCGGGGCAGGCCTATGCGCGCCAAGTGAGCCAACGCCTGGAAGGGCTGGAGCGCGATGCCTTTGAAGCGGTGACGCAACAAGGCAGCGGCGGACACCTGACCCTGGCCGCCGTGCCCACCTTCACCACCCACTGGCTGATTCCCAAGCTGGGGCGGTTGGCACAACAGCACCCCGACATCACGGTTCACATCGACACCCGAACCCGGCCCTTCCTGTTCGCCGACAGCGCATTTGATGCGGCGCTCTACACCGGAACGCCGGAACAAATTCGCAACTGGCCGGGCACCCGTGCCGACAAACTGATGGACGAAGCGGTGGTGCCGGTGTGCAGCCCTGCGCTGCTGCCGCAGGGTCAAGCGCTGACACCCGAAGGCCTGCGCGATATGCCCCTGCTGCAACAGTCCACCCGGCCCGATGGCTGGCGGCACTGGTTTGACGCGCAGCAGGTTGACGCACCCCAAGCCGGTCGCGGCCCGCGCCATGAGCTTTTTTCCATGCTGGCCATGGCGGCCACCCACGGCATGGGCGTGGCCTTGATGCCCTTGCTGTTGATTCGCGGCGAGTTGGCGCGCGGCGAGCTGGTGGTGGCCTGCCCACGCCCCTTGGGGGATGAGCGCGCGTACTACCTGATCACACCGGAAACCTCTGCAGGCAACCCCGTGCTGGAGCGCTTTCGGGGCTGGGTGCTTCAGGAGGCGGCCGACGCCAGCCGCTTTTGAGCGAGTGCGATGTACCAGTCCAGACACGCCGGGTTGGCCATCGCGTCTCGGTTCAGCACTTTGTCGATGGGCTGGCCCAAGAGCAGCTTTTTGATCGGCAGCTCCTGTTTTTTGCCCGACAAGGTGCGCGGGATTTCGGCGACCTGAAAAATCTCATCGGGCACGAAGCGCGGGCTCAGCGCCACGCGCACCGCCGCATTCAAACGCTCTTTCAGGGCCGCATCCAGGGCCACGCCGCTGCGCAACACCACAAACAAAGGCATGTAGCTGTCGCGCCCCAAATACTCCAGATCGACCACCATTGAGTCGAGGACCTCTGGCAAGGCCTCAACGGCGCGGTACAGCTCGCTGGTGCCCATGCGCAGGCCATGGCGGTTGATGGTGGCATCGCTGCGACCATAGATCACGCAACGGCCTTCGGGCGTCACTTTGAGCCAATCCCCATGGCGCCACACCGCGCCATAGGCCGCGTCAGCGTCACCGCCACCGGGCTGGCGACCTTGCCCCGCTGGAAACATGTCGAAATAGCTGCCCAGGTAGCGCTGGTGGTCAACATCGCCCCAGAAGAAGGGGGGCATGGAGGGCACGGGCTGGGTGACCACCAACTCGCCCACTTCGTCCACCACCGGTTGGCCTTGTTCGTTCCAGGCTTCCACGGCCACGCCCAAGAGACGGCATTGCATTTCACCCGCGACCATGGGCAAGTCACGCAAGCCACCCACGAACGCACCCGCATCGGTGCCGCCGGAAATATTGCACCACCAAATGTCCGGCGCCTGCACGCCCGCCTGGTCATACACCTTGCGAAACTCGTCGGTGCCCCACTGCTGCACTTCGGCGCTCAGGGGCGAGCCCGTGGTCCCCAATGCACGCACCCGGGACAAGCCGGGGTAGGGCGTCAGCGTGACGCCAGCCTTCATGCAATTGGCAAAGAAAGCGGCGCCACCGCCAAAGAAGGTCACCTTTTCTTCGGCGGCATAGCGCCACAGTGTGCCCCAGTCGGGCTTGTCCTTGGACCCCCCGGGGTTGCCATCAAAGATGACACAGGTGGTGCCACTGAGCAAGCCACTGAGCTGGGCATTCCACATCACCCAGCCGGTGGAGCTGTACCAAAGAAAGCGTTCACCCAAGGAGTTGGGCTCGTAACTGCAAGCCACGTCGTAATGCAGCGACTTGTGGGCCATGCCATTGAGCACCGTGCCGCCGTGGGTGTGCACGATGGGTTTGGGCAAACCGGTGGTGCCACTGGAATACACAATCCACAGCGGGTGGTCGAAGGGCAGCCAATGCGGCTCAAACGCGTCCATCGACGGGTCTTGCGGTTGCACGATGGCCTCAAAGTCTGCGGTGTCTGGCAAGGCAGGCAAGCCCTTGAGGTTTTGGTACACCACCACATGGGTCACGCTGGGCAAGGCGGCGCGCAACTCGGCCACCACACCGGTGCGGTCGTGGTCTTTGGCGCCATAGGTCACGCCATCGCAGGCGATCAACACCTTGGGCGTGATCTGTTTGAAGCGGTCCAGCACGGCGTTCGTGCCCATGTCGGGCGCGCACACACTCCAGATCGCGCCCAAGCTGACCACCGCCAGAAAAGCCACCATGGTTTCTGGAATATTGGGCAAGTAAACGGCCACGCGGTCACCGGGCTGGACACCTTGTGCGCGGAGGTGGCGTGCCATGGCGGCGACCTGGCGACGCAATTGCGGCCAGGTCATTTCGCGCCGCTGGCCCCGCTCGTTGTTGCTGATGATGGCCAACTGCCCGGCCGCGTGCGCCGCTTCTACATGCCGCAAGACTTGCTGCGCATAGTTCACCTGCGCGCCAGGAAACCACTGGGCCCCGGGCATGGTGTTGCGGGCCAACACCGCGGTGTGGGGCGTGGGTGACTGCAAATCCAGGTAATCCCAGATGCTTTGCCAAAAGGCATCGAGTTCGGTCACGGACCATCGCCAAAGTGCTTGGTAATCTTCAAAATGCAGGCCGTGCTTTTCTGCCAGCCACTGGGTGTACAGGCGCATTTGCGGCACAAAGGGGGGCGTGGTGTCGGCGTGGTTTGCGGCATTCATGCTGCAAGATTAGCAGCGTCGCTCGCTGCTGCCAATGCAGGGCGTTTCGTGAGCGACAGCGCTAGGGTAACTCCGCTTGTTGCGGGCCCGTCGAAACCGGTTCAATCCAAGGGATGCAAGCCCCCAATCCTCTCGATGGTTTTGAAGTTTCTCGCGCGGCCATCCGAACGGTGGGGCACGACTTGCAACGCCCCGAATGCATTCTGGCCGAGCCCAACGGCTGCCTGTGGGTGGCCGATGCGCGCGGCGGCGTCACGCGCATCGACCCCGACGGCCAGCAACACTTCATTGGCCAGCAGGCCGACCCGCACTTTGCGACAGCGCCCACGGCCAGCAACGATGCCGTGGAAGCCAAATTCACCACCGGCACCCTGCCCAATGGCTTGGCGTTTGCCGCCAACGGCGACATCCTGATTTCCAACTTTGGCACCGATGTGCTCGAGGTCATGACCCGAGAAGGTCATACGCGCACGCTGTATGACCGCATCGATGGACAGCCGATCGGCAAGGTGAACTTTGTGTTGCGCGATCGGCGCAACCGCATCTGGCTGACGATTTCGACCCGCATGAACCCCTGGACAGCTGCCGCCAGTTCCCGCGTTTGCGATGGCTATGTCGCCGTGGTGGACGAACACGGCCTGCGCGTGGTCGCCGACGGCTTTTACTTTACCAACGAAATTCGACTGGACGCGCGCGAAGAGTGGCTTTACATCGTCGAGACCACCGGGCCGCGCATCAGCCGCATGCGTTTGCAAGAAGGGCCCCAGGGCGTGCAACTGGTGGACCGCGAAATTTTTGGTCCCTCGCACCTGGGCGGGTTTCCCGATGGCATTGCCTTCGACAGCGCCGGCAACCTCTGGTGCACCTTGATCATGGTGGATCAGCTGATTGCCCTCACGCCACAAGGCGACAAGCGCCTGCTGCTAGACGACGGCAACCCCGAGGCCTCGCGCAAGCTGCTCAGCAAAATGGCGGCCGGCACCCTGACCACCGAAGACATGCTGCAAGCGCGCGGCACCCTGGCGCCCTGGATGGCCAGCATCACCTTTGGCGGGCCCGACCTGAAAACGGTGTACATCGGCAGCCTCATGGGCACCACCTTGCCATCTTTTCGCTCCCCTGTGGCGGGTTTGCCCATGGTGCACTGGCCCCAGAGCTGATTCTCAAACCCTGTTGATTCCGGAGATTTCATGACACGCCGATTTGTCGATCTGTCCATCTTTCTTGAAAACGACGTGGTCAGTGACCCGCCGGCTTTCGCCCCCAAAATCGAATACTTCACGCACGAGAACACCGTGTCGCAAATTGAGCCTTTTTTCCCGGGCTTGCAAAAAGGCGACCTGCCCGACGGCGAAGGCTGGGCGGTGGAGTTTGTGCAACTGTCCACGCACAACGGCACGCACCTGGACGCGCCTTACCACTTTCACTCCACCATGGACAAAGCGCTGGGCGAGAAAAAGCCCGCCATCGCCATCCATGATGTGCCGCTGGAGTGGTGTTTTCAACCGGGCGTGAAGCTGGACTTTCGCCATTTCGCCGACGGCTATGTGGTGACCGCAGCAGATGTCGAAGCGGAGCTTCAACGCATCGGCCACACCCTCAAGCCCCTGGAGATCGTGGTCATCAACACGCGCGCGGGCCAGCGCTATGGCCAGTCCGACTACGTGGCCAGCGGCTGTGGCATGGGCTATGAGGCCACCATGTACTTGTTAGAGCGCGGCGTGCGCCTGACCGGCACCGACGCCTGGAGTTGGGATGCCCCGTTTGTGCACACCGCCAAAAAATACGGCGAGACCCAGGACGCCTCGCTGATTTGGGAGGGCCACAAAGCGGGCCGTGACATTGGCTACTGCCACCTGGAAAAGCTGCACAACCTGGAAGCGCTGCCCGCCAGCGGTTTCTACATCAGCTGTTTCCCGCACAAGATCCGGGGTGCCTCGGCGGGCTGGACGCGCGCCGTCGCCATTTTTGACGAGGCCCTCAACGCCAGCAGCGCCTGAGGCGTCAAGCCGCGCCGCCGGCTTGGCCTTTCATGCGCTCGCTGCGCCAATACACATCGTCGCCACCGTTCACCCGGTTCAACACCCTGGCCAGCACAAACATGAGGTCGCTCAAGCGGTTCAGGTATTGGCGCGGTGTGTCTTGCAAGGCCTCTTCATTGCCCAAGGCCACCACCGCACGCTCGGCACGCCGTGCCACCGTGCGGCACACATGCGACAGCGCGGCCCCGCGCGTGCCCGCGGGCAAGATGAACTCTTCCAATCGAGGCAATTGTTCGTTGTGATGCGCCAAGGCTTCGTCCAACGCCAGCACCGCATCCGTCTTGAGCAATTCAAACCCGGGAATGGAAAGCTCGCCCCCCAGGTTAAACAGTTGATGCTGAATTTCCACCAACAAGTCACGCACAACCTGCGGCATGTCTTCACAGAGCAGGACACCGATGTTGGAGTTCAACTCATCGACCTCGCCCATGGCGTGCACGCGCAAGCTGTTCTTGGACACCCGCTGGTTGTTGCCCAGGCCAGTGGTGCCGTTGTCCCCGGTTCGGGTTGCAATTTGGGTCAAGCGGTTGCCCATGAGTTCACTCCTTCAAGATGCAGTATTGTCCCAAGTCTTGTGCTGACCTTGAGGCCTCATGTTTGAAATCATTTATCCCGTCGCCGTCATCGCCCTGGGCTTCTTTGTGCTGGGCGTCACAGGCTTTGGTTCGGCGTTGGTGATTGTGCCTCTGTTGAGTTGGCAATGGCCACTGGCCCAGGTGGTCCCCCTGGTGTTGTTGCTGGATTTCGCGGGCTGCCTGCTGTTGGGTGGATTGCAATGGGAGCGCATTGAGGCACGCCTGTTGCTGCGCTTGCTGCCTTGGTTGTTGGGCGGTGCAGGTTTGGGTTGGTTGGTGATGCAGCAACCGGCTTGGGCCAACAGCCCGCTTTTGTTGCTGGTCTTGGGCTGCTATGTCATTTGGGTGGGGGTGCGTGGCTTGCGACAGACCACGACAAGCCAGCACTCACTCTTGAAAAGCCCCCCGTTTAGCGGTCTTTTGGCAGGTTTGATTGAAGTGATTTTTGGCACCTCTGGCCCCGTGATGGTGGGTCACTTGGTGACCCGCTTCCGCGACGCGCACACCCTGCGGGTGAACATTTCGGCGGCCCTGTTGCTGTTGTCCGGATTGGCCAGCATCGTGATGGGGCTGACCGGGCGCTTGTCGTCGCCCGAGCTTGGTGCCTGGCTGCCGGGTCTGGCGCTGACCGCCCTGATCAGCTTGTTGCTCGGCCATCGGCTGGCGCACCGCTTGCCGGCCGCCCAGTTGCGCCAGGCCATCTTGGGCTTGCTGATCCTCAGCGGCCTGTCGCTGCTGGCACAAGTGGCCCATGCAAGCCTGGGCCGGTCTTCGTAGAATCAGCCTTCACTCTGGATTGGAGATCCCCATGAACGCCCCCGCCGCTTTGAACCATTTGGTGCCCGACGTTGCGCAACGTGAGGTGCCCGCTGCCCTGATCGCAGCCCTCCAAGCCCAATTCGGTGACCGGTTTTCAACCGCCATGGCGGTGCGCGAACAGCACGGCCGCGATGAATCGTCCTTTCAAGTGCCCCCGCCTGCGGGCGTGGTGTTCGCAGAAAGCACGGCCGATGTGGCCGCCGCTGTGTCCCTGGCCAACCAGCACCGCGTGCCGGTGATTCCTTTTGGCGTGGGCTCCTCACTGGAAGGGCATTTGCTCGCCGTTCAGGGGGGCATCAGCCTGGACGTGAGCCGCATGAACAAAGTGCTGTCCATCAATGCCGAAGACTTGACCGTCACGGTGCAGCCTGGCGTCACCCGCAAGCAGCTCAATGAAGAGATCAAAAGCACGGGCCTGTTTTTCCCCATCGATCCTGGCGCCGATGCCTCCATCGGTGGCATGAGCGCCACCCGCGCCAGCGGCACCAATGCCGTTCGCTACGGCACCATGCGTGACAACGTGTTGGCACTGGAAGTGGTCACCGCCAGCGGCGAAGTGATTCGCACGGGCTCACGCGCCAAAAAATCCAGCGCGGGCTATGACCTGACGCGCCTGTTTGTGGGCAGCGAAGGCACGCTGGGCGTGATCACCGAAGTCACGGTGAAACTGTACCCCTTGCCGGAGGCGGTGTCTGCCGCAATCTGCTCCTTCCCCTCGTTGGAGGCGGCGGTTCACACCACGATTCAGACGATTCAATTGGGCGTGCCGATTGCGCGCGTGGAATTGATCGATGTGAACAGCGTGCGCCTGGTCAACAACTATTCCAAGCTCACGCTGAAAGAGCAGCCCCTGTTGCTGATGGAGTTCCATGGCTCGCCGGCCAGCGTGAAAGAGCAAGCCGAAACAGTGCAAGCGATTGCCTCGGACAACGGTGGCGAGTCGTTTGAATGGGCCTCCACCCCTGAAGAGCGCACCCGCTTGTGGACGGCGCGTCACAACTCGTATTTCGCAGCGGTACAGTCCCGCCCTGGCTGCCGTTGCATCAGCACCGACACCTGTGTGCCCATCAGCCGATTGGCCGACTGCCTGCTCGACTCTGTGGCCGAAGCCGATGCCAGCGGCATCCCTTACTTCCTGGTGGGCCATGTGGGTGACGGCAACTTCCACTTTGGCTACCTGATCGACCCCAACAGCGCCGAAGAGCGCGCCACCGCCGAAGCGCTGAACCACAAACTGGTCAGCCGCGCCCTCAGCTTGGAAGGCACCTGCACCGGCGAGCATGGCATCGGCCTGCACAAGATCGACTTCCTGGTGAACGAGGCCGGTGCTGGCGCGGTCGAGATGATGCGCACCCTCAAGCGCGCCCTCGACCCGCACAACATCATGAACCCCGGGAAAATTTTCACCCTCTGAACAAGGTCATCGCGCGGCCCAACGGGCCGTTGCGATCTTGCAGCGCAAAGGGATCGCCACGCTTCGCGCGCGATGTCGCGCGAGCTCAGTTGCCGTTGCGCAGTTTTTCGATCAGGCCATTGAGTTCGTCCAAGGAGCCGAACTGAATGGAAACCTCGCCCATTTCCTCCACACGGCCGTAGCGTTTCATGCGTTTCTTGATGCGCACTTCAACCTGCGCGGTGAGCAAGTCCGACAACTCTTCTTCGACACGCCGCAAATCGCGCGACTTTTCTTTCTTGGGTTTGGGTGAGACGAGCTGAAACTCCGCGCTGAGCTTTTTCACCAAGCGCTCGGCATCGCGCACCGACATTTGTTGGGCCGCAATTTGATGGGCTGCGGTGATCTGGGCGGCCTTGTCCAAAGAGAGCAGGGCGCGCGCATGGCCCATGTCAAGGTCGCCCGCCATCAACAAAGTTTGAACGGCTTCGGCCAGGTTCAGCAAGCGCAACAAATTGGAGGCGGCGCTGCGTGAGCGCCCCACGGCTTGGGCGGCTTGTTCATGGGTCAGGCCAAACTCTTTGACCAGGCGCTGCAAGCCCTGGGCTTCTTCCAAGGGGTTCAGGTCTTCGCGCTGGATGTTTTCAATCAACGCCATGGCGGCGGCAGACTCATCGGGCACATCGCGCACCAGCACGGGCACCGTGTCCAGCCCCGCCAGGCGCGAGGCGCGAAAGCGGCGCTCGCCTGCAATGATTTCGTACTTGCCTGCGTTTTCTCCCTGGGTCAATTGGCGCACCAGGATAGGCTGCATGATGCCTTGCGCTTTGATGCTCTCGGCCAGCTCGTACAAGGCGCCCTCATCCATGCGGGTGCGCGGCTGGTAGACACCCGGCACCAACTCCGACAAGGCCAAGGTAGAAGGCTTTCCTGTGGCTGAGGTTTCTGAAACGGACGGCTCTTCGGCTTTGGGTCCGAGCAGGGCTTCCAGTCCGCGGCCAAGGCCTTTGGGTTTTTTCGTGACCATCGAATGTCTTTCTTTTTCAGTTCGTTTCAATGAGTTCTTGAATTTGGGTCTGCAAGCGGTCCCAGCCCGCCTGCCAAGCAGGTTCGTCGCTGTCGGGCCCGGCCATCGTCAGGATCTGCGCGCCCCAGTCTTGTACCGGTGCGTCCGCTTCGGCAGCAATCGACCAAGCCGGAAAAGGCAAAGGCGCTCGCACCATAGGAAACCAACTCGGCAAACGGGCCTTGTCCTCGGTGCGCGCCAAGGCAGGCGTTGCCACCAACCACGCCGCCAGGACCCGCTTCGTGAGCCGGGAGTGTGCGGCCCAGGCCGCGACCAAATGGCAGGCCAGTTGATCCGCCACCAGCACCACGCGCGGATGGCGCAACACGGCCTCTTCCAGCTGCATCATCCAATCGCCGCGCAGGGGGCGTTGCCAGTCGTGTTGCGGGACTTGTTCCACACCATGCCGCTGCGCCCAGTGCAGCAGCCAGGGACTGGGCATGCCACCGCGCCCATCCGGCAGACCCAAGACATGCCATGACATGCCCTTAGCCTCGCAAGGTGGGGATGCGCTCCACCATCTCTTGGGCAAAGGCCACAAAGGCCTGGCTGCCCTTGGCCGAAGGGTCAAACACCACACCTGGCAAACCATAACTGGGCGCCTCGGCCAAGCGCACGTTGCGCGGAATGATGGTGTTGAACACCTTGTCGCCGAAGTGTGCTTTGAGCTGGTCGCTGACCTGCTGCTGCAGGGTGATGCGCGGGTCAAACATCACACGCAGCAAGCCAATCACCTTGAGTTCCCGGTTCAGGTTGGCGTGTACCTGCTTGATGGTGTTGACCAAATCGGTCAGCCCTTCCAAGGCAAAGTATTCGCATTGCATGGGCACCACCACGCCATGGGCACAGCACAGGCCATTGAGGGTCAGCATGGACAGGGAGGGCGGGCAATCGATAAGAACAAAGTCGTAATCTGCATCGACTTCAGCCAGGGCTTGCTTCAATCGCTTTTCGCGTCGCTCCAGGCCGACCAACTCCACCTCTGCCCCGGCCAAGTCGCGGTTGGCGCCCAACACGTCGTAGGTGGGCTTGGCTTTTTGCGAGGGCGTTTCGCCCCATTGGCTGCGCACGCGGGCCTCGGCGACCGAGGCCGACTCCAGCAACACGTCGTAAACGCTGAGCGTCAGTTGCCGCTTGTCCACACCCGAGCCCATGGTGGCGTTGCCTTGGGGGTCGAGGTCGATCATCAGCACCCGTTGACCCACCGCGGCCAAGCCTGCGGCGAGGTTCACCGTGGTGGTGGTTTTGCCGACGCCGCCTTTTTGGTTGGCAATGCAAAAAATGTGGGCCATTCAGGTCTTTCGGTGTCGTGATCGGTTTACTTGGACAAGGCCAGTTTCAGGCCAAAAGCAATCAGCAGGCTGCCGGCGATTTTGTTCAGCACCCGCGCCATCCAAGGCTTGGCTTGGATGCGCGCCGCCAATCGGTGCGCCAGCACCACCAGCACCAAGCCGTACAAAAAGGTGAGGGCCGCAATGGTCAGCGCCATGAAGGCGAAGGTCAGCCCGCCTTGGTGCTGCTGCGGATCCACAAACAAAGGGAAAAAAGCCATGTAAAAAACAATCGCCTTGGGGTTGAGCAAGGTGATGAGCATGGACTGCCGAAAGTATTGTCCGACCGCAATGTTCACCACCGGCGCCTCACCGGGTTGCGCGCGCAACATGCGCCAACCCAAGTACGCCAGGTACAGTGCGCCCAGCCATTGCACGGCAAAGAAGAGGGCAGGGGCGGCCGTCAACAAGGCGGCCACACCGGCAACGGCCAGCCACATCAAGACCTGGTCGCCGGCCATGATGCCCAAGGTCGAAGCCAAGCCGCCGCGCACACCGCCCTTGGCGGTGGAAGTCAACAACGCCAAATTGCCGGGGCCTGGAATTGCCAGGAAAACCACGATGGCCAGCACAAATGCAGCGTAATCTGAAACCCCGAGCATCACAACCTTTCAGCGGCAGAGCCCAGAGTTTAACTGTCTTGCGCCGCCAAACGCATCCACACAATGCAACGTTCTGCCGACAAGCCGGGCACGGTCAAGGGTTCCACGTGAAACACGTCCACATCGGCGGGCAAAGCCGCCAGTTCTTCCTGTGGATGCTTGCCTTTCATGGCCATCCACACGCCTTGGGGCGCCAAGGCTTGGCGGGAACCTTTCACAAAATCGGGCAGAGAAGAGAAGGCGCGAGAGCTGATCACGTCGTAGGGCCCGGGCAAAGTTTCCACCCTGGCATGCAAGCCTTTCAAATGCGGCAAACCCAAGCTCACCGCCACTTGCTGAATAAAGGCGGCTTTTTTGGCCACCGTGTCCACGCAAGTCACGTTCAGCTCAGGACAGGTGATGGCCAAGACCGCGCCCGGCAGTCCGGCGCCCGACCCCACATCCAAAAGCGTGGTGCGGCCCGCCAACTGCTGGCGCAGCGGCAACACAACCGCGAGGCTGTCCAACAGATGATGTGTCAGCATCTCTTGCGGGTCCCGAACCGCCGTCAGGTTGTAAACCTGGTTCCATTTGGCGATCAAGGCCTGGTAGGCCAACAACTGCGAAACTTGCGCATCTGCCAAGACCAAGCCCAAATCGGCCAGGCCCTCGCGCAGACCCCGCTCCAACTCGGCCATCACGCCGCCACCTGGGCGTCTTCGGTTGCAAAGCCGCTGAAGCGGCCCCGCTTCAAATGAATCAACAGCAAGGAGATGGCCGCTGGCGTGATGCCGGAAATGCGCGAAGCCTGGCCCAAGGTTTCGGGCCGCTGTCGGCTGAGCTTTTGCCGAACCTCGATGCTCAGGGCCGAAATCTGCATGTAATCCAGGCTCTCTGGCAAGCGCAGGTTTTCATAATAAGACGCGCGCTGCACTTCATCGCGTTGCCGCCCAATGTAGCCTGCGTACTTGGCGGCAATTTCGACCTGCTCCACCACAGTTTCACGTGAAACAGGGTCCAGCGCCTCCAGCTCGGTGCTGACAAAACGACCCTGCGCCAGACTCATGAGATCCGCATGCCGGATGCCGGGTCGGCGCAGCAAGTCGCCCAGGTTGTACTCGCGCTCAATGGCTTTGCCCAACACACGCTCGGTTTCTTCTGCGGGCAAGTTGCGCGGGTTGATCCAGATGGATTTCAAGCGCTCGGTTTCACGTGAAACAGCATCGCGCTTGCGACAGAACGCATCCCAGCGCGCGTCATCGACCAGCCCCATTTGGCGACCGACCTCGGTCAAGCGCATGTCGGCGTTGTCTTCGCGCAATTGCAGGCGGAACTCGGCGCGGCTGGTGAACATACGGTAGGGCTCGGTCACGCCCTTGGTGATCAGGTCGTCCACCAGCGCGCCCAGGTAGGCCTGGTCACGCGAGGGCACCCAGGGGCCGTCCCCCCGGCACTGCAATGCGGCATTGATGCCGGCAAACAGGCCTTGCGCCGCCGCCTCTTCGTAACCGGTCGTGCCATTGATTTGGCCCGCAAAGAACAGGCCCTGAATGGCGCGGGTTTCGAAGTGCGAGGTCAGCCCGCGCGGATCGAAATAGTCGTACTCGATGGCATAGCCAGGCCGCAAAATGTGCGCATTCTCCAGTCCTTTCATGGACCGGACCAGCGCATACTGAATGTCAAAGGGCAGGCTGGTGCTGATGCCGTTGGGGTAGACCTCATGGGTGTTCAAGCCCTCAGGCTCCAGGAAGATCTGGTGGCTTTCCTTGTCGGCAAAGCGGTTGATCTTGTCTTCCACGCTGGGGCAATAGCGTGGCCCGACGCCTTCAATTTTCCCGGTGAACATGGGGCTGCGGTCAAATCCGGAACGAATGATTTCGTGGGTTCGCTCATTGGTGTGGGTGATCCAGCACGGCACCTGCTGGGGATGCATGGCCGGTCGTCCCAGGAAACTGAACACCGGCACATCACCTGGCAGGCCCCCAGGCATGCCATCGCCTGGTTGCTCGGTGCATTGCGAAAAGTCGATGGTTCGACCGTCCAGGCGTGGCGGCGTCCCGGTTTTCAAACGCCCTTGGGGCAGCTTCAACTCCTTCAACCGCGCGCTCAAGGAGACGGCGGGGGGATCGCCCGCGCGCCCTCCAGGGTGGTTGTTCAAGCCGACATGGATCTTGCCGTCCAAGAAGGTGCCCGCGGTCAGCACCACGGCGCGCGCGCGAAAACGAATGCCCACCTGTGTGACGGCGCCAGCGACGCGGTCACCCTCGACGATCAAGTCATCCACAGCTTGCTGGAACAGCCACAGGTTGGGCTGGTTTTCCAGGCGTTGGCGAATCGCGGCTTTGTAAAGAATGCGGTCGGCCTGCGCGCGGGTGGCGCGCACCGCCGGGCCCTTGGAGCTGTTGAGGATGCGAAACTGGATGCCGCCCTCATCGGTGGCCAAGGCCATGGCGCCACCCAGGGCGTCGATTTCCTTGACCAAATGGCCTTTGCCAATCCCGCCAATCGAGGGGTTGCAACTCATCTGCCCCAGGGTTTCGATGTTGTGGCTCAACAGCAGGGTCTTGGCGCCCATGCGCGCGGCCGCCAGCGCCGCTTCGGTGCCGGCATGGCCGCCGCCCACCACAATGATGTCAAATGTTTCGGGATACCACATCACACGGGTCCTTTCAATTCTTCCAGCAGGCACTCGGTCGGCACCCCCATGTCACGGGCCAAGCGCGCTTGGCGCCGATCGGCCGTGACAAACAAATCTGCGCGTGCCACCCGGGCCGACGCCACCTGAATCGCGTCCAGACCTTGCACAGGCTGGCGCTCCAACGCCTCCAGGGCTTGGCGCTCCACGCGTGCGTCCAAGGGCACCAGGGTCATGTCGGCAAAATCTTGCGCCAAGCGGGCTATCACCCGCTGGTAGTCCGCCGCCGACAGCACGCCCTCATGGTGGCGTCGTGACAGCGCCGCCGCCAATTCGGCTTTGCAATGGGAAGCCACCAGCAACTCGGTGGCGCGGGCGCACAAGTCCTGAACACGGTCGTGGCCTGGCTCTTGCGCATAGCGGGGAGTCAGCGCCGAGGCGTCGAACATCACGCGCAGGGGCTGGGTGGGCGTGGCGGCGATCATGCGCCGGCCTCCCGCTCGTGCAGCACGGCTTGGGCCAACGAGGCTTGTGGCGGCAAGGCGACCGGGTCAAAGGGCTGCTTCCAGCTGGGTTGTCTGGCCACAGGTGCGTCCTGCACGGGGACCAGGTCGGCCACAGGCTTGCCGTGCCGCAAAATGCGCACCGTCTCGCCCCGCTGTACCAGGTCGATCATGCTGGCGATGTCCGCGCGCAAGGCGCTCAAAGGAAGAACTTGCATTTTGTACAAATGGATGGTTTTGTACATTTTATCGCAAGGGCGTCACCCTCTCCGAGACTGGCATCCCAAGCCCTGGCATGACACAATGATTTCTACAAAAAACAGGAGACATGCATGCACATCCCTTCATTGAAAGAATTGGTCAGCGCGGAAGAATGGGCCCTGCGCTGTGACTTGGCGGCTTGCTACCGGTTGGTGGCGGCCTTTGGCTGGAGCGACCTGGTCTTCACCCACATCAGCGTGCGCCTGCCCGAGTCGGTCTCGGGCCATGACCATCAGTTCTTGATCAACCCCTATGGCCTGATGTTCGACGAAATCACGGCCTCCAGCCTGATCAAGGTGGACATGCAATGCAACAAATTGCAAGAGTCCGCTTTCCCGGTCAACCCTGCTGGCTTCACCATCCACAGCGCCTTGCATGCCGCGCGCCCCGATGTGCAGTGCGTGTTGCACACCCACACCCGCGCCGGCGTGGCGGTCAGCGCCTTGAAGTGCGGCGTGCTCCCCATCAGCCAGCAGTCCACCTTTGTCGTGTCCTCGCTGGCTTACCACGACTATGAGGGCGTGGCCCTGCGCGCAGACGAGATCCCGCGCTTGCAAGCCGACATGGGCAACAAAAACTTTTTGATGTTGCGCAACCACGGCCTGCTGACCGTTGGCGCCACCATTCCCGCGGCCTTCCTCAACATGTACACCTTTGAAAACACCTGCCAGATTCAGGTGACCGCGCAAGCCTGCGGCGAGCTGATTGAGGTGAACCCCGAGATCATGCGCGATATGCCCCAGGTCATGCGCATCGCCACCGCCGGGCAAGGCCCCGCCATTGCCTGGCCGGCCTTGCTGCGCAAGCTCGATCGGCTCGACCCCAGCTACAAAACCTGACCCGTCGTTGCGAGGCCCCAAAGGGGCCGCGGCAACCTCACGCCGGCGCAAGAGATCGCGACGCTTCGCTCGCGATGGCGGCAGGGTCAGGCCAGAGGTTTTTGGCGCCAGGCCAGGGCGGTGCCCAGCCACAAAACCGCCGCAGAGACGAGCAGGCCCCGGGCCAAGCCGCCGGGACCATCGGCAATCCAGCCGACCCAAATGGGCCCCAAAATTTGGCCCACCGCAAAGACCACGGTGAACACCGTGATGCCATGCGCCCATTCGGCCGCCGGCAGGTTGTGACGCACCCACGCGGTGGTCGAGGCCACCACGGACAAGAAGACGCCTCCGAACAACAACCCAGAGACCATCAGCGCCAGTGGGTGTGGGGTCAGGGCGGGAATCACCGTGGCCACACCCAGCAAGGCGTTGAGCAGGGCCAAGGCCTGCCCCTCCCGGTAACGGTCCAACAAGCCCGCCCAAATTCGGGACGAGGCCACCACCGCCAAACCCAGACAGGCATAGAAAAGGGTCAGGCCTTGCGCGCCAACCCCATGCTCTCGCAGCATGGCGATGACAAAGGTCATGTAGCCGATGTAGCCCACCCCAAAACATCCATAGCCGGCCAGCACCGGGGCATAACGCCGCCAAGGCGTCCACTGCGCAGCCTCAGCCGCAATGCTCGCTGCGGCGGCCGGTACCTCGTGCAGTTGCAGAACGGGCCGCCACAACACCAGCGTGGCCAGCGCACAGGACAGCGCCAGCCACCACCAGGCATGCGCCCAATGGCCACCCCATGCCAGCGCTTGCGGGACCAAGAGTGCTGAGGCCGCAATGCCCCAGCCCGTGCCGCCGTAATACAAACCCAACAGCCACCCACTGCGTTCAGGATGTCGCGAGGCCAGGCGCGCCACCAAAAGCCCTCCCGTCACAAACACCCAGGCACTTGCCACCCCCGCCAACAGGCGCTGCAACAGCAAAGGCAGCGGCTCGCGAAAAAAACCGCTGGCGGCCATGAACAGCGTGGCGAAGACGGCCCCCCACAGCATCAAGCGCGCAGGGCCCTGCCGGCGCAGCAACATGGGCGCGGTCAACGCGCCCAACAAATACCCTACGGCATTGGCCGTGTTCATCGCGCCGGCCAAGGTGTAGGTCCAGTCCAAGTCGTCCCGCATGATGGGCAGCAACAATCCGTAGGCAAAGCGCGTGATCCCCAAGGACACCGCCGCACCCAGTGACAAAATGGCCGCCAGCAAGACGGGGCGGGCGGCCAGGGTCATGCCTCACCTTCGCCGCTGGCCACTTGCGCAAACTGCAGGGTCAGCGTCAAGCCCACACCGCCATCGCCGGGCTGCAAGGAAAGCGTGGCCCCCATCAGCCGGGCGTATTCCGACACAATCGCCAAGCCCAAACCAGCCCCTTCCTTGAGGGCCTCCCCGGCCTGGCCTTGCGACCAACGTTGCATGACCCGCTGTCGCTGATCCGCGGAAATGCCAGGGCCGTTGTCTTGCACGCTGAGCAGGACATGTGGATGGCTTTGCTCCAGCGAGACCGTCACCTGCGGCGCGCCGACTTGCGGCCGCCCATACCGCAGCGCGTTGTCGAGCAAGTTGTTCAACACCCCTTCCACCAGTGCGCGGTGCGCCATGACCCACACGGGCTGTTCCAAGCCGCGTGCGCCCAGGTGCGAGGCCGCGTCCACCCGGCGCCCCGCATCACTCAGGCTGCGCAACATGACGGCTTGCAAACTGTATAGCCTTCGATCAAAAGAATGCACATGGCGGCAACGACAAGATGAGGTGATGTTGGTCAGGCGGCGGTCAGGCAGTGTCTGCGATAGACCATGCATGAGCATACGACAATTGTTTTGGACCAGGAGCGCGGCGGCCTTGGGCGCCTGCCTGAACCTGCTGGCCCCCTTGGCCGCGCAACCCCAAACGAACCACCCCATTGCATTGACCGAGGCGGCAAAAGCCGGCGTTATGGCGTCCAACCGAGCGCCGCTGCCGATCCTATCGGCCAAAACCAGCGCGATTGACTTGCAAAATGGGGGTGGGTGCAGGCTCACCCTGGTTCTGTTGCCTGCGCTGTATGTGGCTTGGTTTTCACCCAAGAATGCGCCTGGCGGCGGGGACAAAGACCCCGCCTGATCAAGGCTTCCAACGCTTGAGCCACAAGGCGTTGGCCATGACGCTGAGCGAGCTCAGCGCCATGGCGGCGCCGGCCATCACGGGGCTGAGGTAGCCCAAGGCGGCCAAGGGAATGCCGGCGGCGTTGTAGGCGAAAGCCCAAAACAGGTTTTGTCGAATCTTGGTCACTGTGTGTTTGGAGATGGCCAAGGCCGCTCCCACCAGGGCCACGTCGCCGCGCATCAGGGTGATGCCCGCGGCATTCATCGCCACATCGGTTCCACCGCCTTGCAAGCCGGCCATTGCCATGCCCACATCGGCCGCAGCCAAGGCCGGGGCGTCGTTGATGCCATCCCCCACAAAGGCGACGGCGGGATGCGACGCGCTGCGTGTTTGCGCCTGCAGTCGTCGAACCCAGGCCACCTTGTCGCCGGGCAAAACATCTGCGTGCACCTCGTCGGGTCGCAAACCCAGGCGCTGTGCCATGTGGTGTGCGGCCCCTGCGTTGTCCCCGGAAATCAGCACCAGGCGCAAGCCTTGTGCGCGCAAGGCTTGCAAAGCCTGCGCCACACCGGGCTTGGGCTCGTCGCCAAAGGCCAACAAAGCGCGTGGCACCCAATCTTCTGCGACGCGCTCTGCCAGGCAAGACACGGTCGCACCTTGCGCTTGCAAGGCCGCTGCGCGGTCCAACCACGGCGCCAGAGGCACGCCCAAAATCTGCAACCAACGCAGGCTGCCCAGCAGGACCGTTCGCTCGCCGACCTGGCCTTGAAGGCCGTAACCCGTTTCAACCACCACCGCTTGCGGTGTCAGCACGGTCAAGCCGGCCTGTTCCGCTGCGACTTTCACGGCGCTTGCCAACGGGTGTTCGCTGCCGCGCTGCAAAGCGGCCGCAACGCCCAACCAATGCGCCGCCTGCGCGTCATCTTCAGCGTCCAAGCATTGCAAAGACAACAGGCGAGGGCGACCCACCGTCAACGTGCCTGTTTTGTCAAATGCCACCGTGCCGACCTGGTGCGCACGCTCCAGCGCTTGGGCGTCTTTGATCAAGATGCCATGTTTGGCCGCCACACCGGTGCCGGCCATGATGGCGGCTGGCGTGGCCAGCCCCAAGGCACAGGGACAGGCAATCACCAGCACGGCCACGGCGTGAATCAGCGCAGGCTCCAGGCCGTGGCCACTGAACCACCAGCCCAGGCCCGTCAAAAGCGACAACACCAAGACCACCGGCACGAAGACGGCCGACACCTGGTCCACCAGCCGCTGAATCGGAGCTTTGGCGGCCTGTGCGTCTTCCACCAAGCGGATGATTTGCGACAACACAGAGGCCGCGCCCGTCGCGTGGACCTGAAACACCAGGCGGCCTTCGCCGTTGAGCGTGCCGCCGCGAACGGTATCGCCGACTTCTTTCAACACCGGGAGGGGCTCCCCGGTCAACATCGCCTCGTCTACTTGCGAGCGCCCCTCCAGCACGGGGCCATCGGCCGGGATGCGTGCACCCGCCAGCACCACCACCCGATCGCCCACCAGCAAGTCCGCAACGGGAATGTCTTCTTCACCCTGGGCCGTCAGAATGCGCGCGGTCAGCGGCCGCAAGGCCTGCAAGCCGCGAATGGCCTGCGTGGTTTGTCGCTTGGCTCGCCCTTCCAGCCACTTGCCCAGCAGCACCAAGCTGATGACCACGGCGGAGCCTTCAAAATAAAGCATGGGCATGGCGTCGGCGGGGGTATGCAGCCACAACCAGACCGACAAGGCCCATCCCGCGGTGGTGCCCAAAGAGACCAGCAGATCCATGGTGCCGCTGCCTTGGCGCAGGGCATGCCAGGCCGCTTTGTAAAAGCGTGCGCCCAAAATGAATTGCACGGGCGTGGCCAACAAGAACTGCCAGAGCGCAGGCAACATCCAATGCTGACCCCACACACTGCCGAGCATGGGCAAGACCAATGGCGCACTGAGCAACAGGCCCAAAGCGACGGGCGCAAAGCCTTGCCAAGGATTGGCCAGCAAGGCTTCTTGTTGTTCACGGGCCAGCGGCTCGTAGCCGGCATCGCGCACGGCACGCCGCAACTGAGCCTCGCGTGTCTCCAGGTCGGCTGGTGCAGCAGCGGTCCACGTCACGCGCGCAGATTCAGAGGCCAAGTTGATGCTGGCCTGGGCCACGCCGGGAACCTTTTGCAATGCCCGCTCCACACGGCTCACGCAGGCAGAACAGGTCATGCCCCCAATGCCCAGATCGGTGATGTTGCTGGGCGGCATCGGAACAGAATTCATGCCGCTAGGTTAAACCTTCTTATGATGTACAGGTGGCAATATTTTCTGGAGTCCGGATGGAACACCACTTACAAGTTCAAGGCATGACCTGTGGCCATTGTGAAATGGCGGTGAAACGCGCCATTTTGCGCGTGGACGCCCAAGCCACGGTGACCATTGACCGTGCGCACAACAAAGTAGACGTTGTCAGTTCGCAAGCGCGGGAAAGCCTGGCCCAGGCCATTGCCGAGGAAGGCTACACGGTGTCGCATGGCTGAGCCCAAGCTGCGCTCGGTCGAGCGTTGGGTCGCTGGCCAAGCCACACAAGACGGCGCGGGCGTGCGCCTGACGCGGGTCTTGACCCAAGACCTGCAACAGCGGCTGGACCCCTTTTTGATGCTCGATGCCTTCGGCAGCGATGACCCCGACGATTACATTGCCGGCTTTCCAGACCACCCGCATCGCGGCTTTGAAACCATCACCTACATGATTGCGGGCCGCATGCGCCACCGTGACAGCCGCGGGCACGAGGGCTTGCTCGAAAACGGGGGCGTGCAATGGATGACGGCGGGGCGAGGCCTGACCCACAGCGAAATGCCCGAACAGGAAGAAGGCGTGATGGAAGGTTTCCAGTTATGGCTGAACCTGCCCTCGCAACTCAAGCTGTGTGATCCGGGCTACCAGGATTTTCAGCCCGAACAAATTCCGCGCGTGCATGTGGGGGGCGTGTCTGTGCGGGTGATTGCAGGTCAATGCCAGGAAGTGACGGGCCCCATTGCGCGTGCCGAAACGCAACCCTTGTTTTTAGACCTTCAGTTTGAGGCGTCCTCGGTCTTTGTGCAGGCCCTGGCGGCCACACACAATGCCTTTGTCTATGTTTACCGTGGGCAGCTGGACGTTGCGTCATCGCAAGGCCTGCAGACGATCGATGCACAGCGCATGGGCATCTTGCACAACGATGGCGATGTGCTGGAAGTGCATGGCCAAGCAGGTACACGGGCGATCGTGCTGGCGGGGCAGCCACTGCATGAGCCGATTGCACAGTACGGCCCCTTTGTCATGAACACGCGCCAGGAACTGATGCAGGCCGTGGACGACTTTCGGGCGGGGCGGATGGCCTGATCAAGCCCTGACGGGCGTTGGATCTGTCCCTCTCCAGGACTCAAACGTCCAGGTTGGCCGCCCGCAAGGCATTGGTTTCAATGAAGTCGCGGCGCGGCTCCACTTCGTCGCCCATCAGCATGGTGAAGACGCGATCGGCTTCGATCGCGTCGTCGATCTGCACACGCAACAAGCGGCGCACGTTCGGGTCCATGGTGGTTTCCCACAACTGCTCGGGGTTCATTTCGCCCAAGCCCTTGTAGCGCTGACGCGCGGTGGCATGTTCGGCTTGGCCGATCAACCAGCGCATGGCCTGGCGGAAGTCTTGAACTTTTTCTTCTTTGAGCTTGTCGCCTTCGCCGCGCTTGACCTTGGCGCCCTCGCCCAGCAAACCACGGAAGGTTTGTGCGGCCTCAGCCAAGGCCGCATAGTCGGCGCCGTGCACAAAGTCTTGGGTGATGATGCTGCTTTTGACGTTGCCATGGTGGCGACGGCTGATGCGCAAAATCGGCTTGTCGGTGCGCACATCGAATTCGCCGGCGACTTCTGAGCCGCTGCCGAGTTCGCGCAATTTGGCTTGCAAAGACAGGGCGGAAGCTTCGGCATCGCTGACGCTGTCCAGATTGACTGCCACGCCATCGGCCATGGCGCGCAAGGCTTCGGCATCCATGAAGCCGCTCAGGCGGCTGATCACGGCCTCGGCCAATTGGTGCTTGCGCGCCAGTTCGGCCAATGTGTCGCCGCTCAATGTCTGGGGGGCTGTGCCGCCGGTCTCGATGCTGGCGTCTTTCAAGGCAATGCGCAACAAGAAGGTGTCCAGCGCCGAAGCATCTTTCAGGTATTGCTCTTCCTTGCCCACTTTCACTTTGTAAAGCGGTGGCTGCGCAATGTAGATGTGGCCGCGCTCCACCAGTTCCGGCATTTGGCGGTAGAAGAAGGTGAGCAACAAGGTGCGAATGTGCGCGCCGTCCACGTCGGCATCGGTCATGATGATGATGCGGTGGTAACGCAGTTTGTCCACATTGAAATCATCGGTCGCCGACTTGCCTGATTCCGCGCTGGCCTTGCCAATGCCCGTGCCCAGTGCCGTGATCAGGGTGAGAATTTCGTTGCTGGTCAGCAGCTTTTCGTAGCGGGCTTTTTCAACGTTCAGGATCTTGCCGCGCAAGGGCAAGATGGCCTGGAATTTACGGTCACGGCCTTGCTTGGCAGATCCCCCTGCGGAATCACCCTCGACGATGTAAATCTCGCACAGGGCCGGGTCTTTTTCTTGGCAATCTGCCAATTTGCCAGGCAAGCCCATGCCATCGAGCACGCCCTTGCGGCGCGTCATTTCACGGGCCTTGCGAGCGGCCTCGCGAGCGCGGGCAGCGTCCACAATCTTGCCGCACAAAATTTTGGCGTCGTTGGGGCGCTCTTGCAAATAATCGTTCAGTGCCTTGGCCACGATGTCTTCCACCGGGGCACGCACTTCGCTGGACACCAGCTTGTCTTTGGTCTGGCTGCTGAACTTGGGCTCGGGCACCTTGACGGAAAGCACGCAGCACAGTCCCTCGCGCATGTCATCGCCACTGATTTCGACTTTGGCCTTCTTGGCAAATTCGTTTTCTTCAATGTACTTGTTGATGACGCGCGTCATGGCCGCGCGCAAACCCGTCAGATGGGTGCCGCCATCGCGCTGCGGAATGTTGTTGGTGAAGCAAAGCACGCTCTCGTTGTAGCCATCGTTCCATTGCATGGCCACTTCCACACCAATGCTGGTGCCAGGAATGCCGCCATAGGTGTCCGCTGGGCGCTCGCCCACGGCATGGAAGACATTGGGGTGCAGAATCTTCTTGCCGTTGTTGATGAACTCCACAAAGCCTTTGACACCGCCCGCACCCGAGAAATCGTCGGACTTGCCGTTGCGCTCGTCAATGAGACGAATGCGCACGCCATTGTTCAAAAAACTGAGTTCGCGCAGCCGCTTGCTGAGAATTTCATAATGAAAGTCGTGGTTTTGCTGAAATATGTCCACATCGGGCAGGAAGTGAACTTCGGTGCCGCGCTTTTCGGTGTTGCCGCTGATTTTCATCGGCGAGACTTCAAAGCCATCGACCTGTTCAATCAACCGATTTTGCACAAAGCCCTTGGCAAATTCCAACGTGTGGACTTTGCCTTCACGGCGCACGGTCAGGCGCAACCATTTGGACAAAGCGTTCACACAGGACACACCCACGCCGTGCAAGCCACCCGAAACTTTGTAGCTGTTCTGGTTGAATTTGCCGCCCGCATGAAGTTCTGTCAGTGCAATTTCAGCCGCGCTGCGTTTGGGCTCGTGCTTGTCGTCCATCTTGACGCCGGTGGGAATGCCACGGCCGTTGTCGGTGACGCTGATGGAGTTGTCGGTGTGAATGGTGACCACGATGTCGTCACAATGCCCTGCGAGCGCTTCATCGATGGAGTTGTCCACCACCTCAAACACCAAGTGGTGCAGGCCTGTGCCATCGGAGGTGTCTCCGATGTACATCCCGGGTCGCTTGCGAACGGCTTCCAATCCTTCCAGAATTTGAATGGAACCTTCCCCATAGGCCTCAGACGGCGCAGGAAGGTTGGTTTGTTCTGTCGGTTCAGTCATAAATACTCTCATCGACCCATCAAAGGGTCAAAGCTCAGGGCTTGGATGCTTTCAAAAATCAGGGCGCTCAGATGCGCATGGGCATGACCACGTATTTGAAAGTGGTGTTGTCCGGAATGGTGATCAGCGCAGAGCTGTTGGAGTCCGCAAGGTCAAGCTTCACCATGTCTTGTTCCATGTTGCTCAACACATCAATCAAGTAAGTCACATTGAAACCAATTTCAATGCTGTCCCCACCATAATCGATTTCGAGTTCGTCCACCGCTTCTTCTTGCTCGGCATTGCTTGAAGCCACACGCAAGGTGCCAGGATCCAGGTTCAGGCGAACGCCTTTGAATTTCTCGCTGGTCAAAATGGCGGTGCGCTGCAAACAGGCCAACAAGGACGTGCGCCCCATGGTGACGGAGTTTTTGTGGTTCTTGGGAATGACGCGGTTGTAGTCGGGGAATTTCCCTTCCACCAATTTGGTCACAAATTCCATGCCTTCAAAACTGAACTTGGCCTGGTTGTTGGCAAATTGCATTTCAATCGCGCCCTCTTTGTCGTTCAAGAGGCGTTGCATTTCCAACACCGTTTTGCGCGGCAGGATCACCTCTTGGCGTGGCACTTCCACATCGAGCAGCGCCGACGCGTAGGCCAGGCGGTGGCCATCGGTAGCGACCAGACTCAATTGCTTGCCCTCAGCCACAAACAAAATGCCATTCAGGTAGTAACGAATATCGTGCACTGCCATGGAAAACGAGACCTGGTTCAGCAGGTCTTTGAGTGTTTTTTGCGGGACGCTGAACACCGGGCCAAAGCTGGCGGACTCCTGAACCAAAGGAAAATCTTCTGCAGGCAAGGTTTGCAGTGTGAAGCGGCTCTTGCCGCCTTTGAGGATCAGTTTGTTCTGACTCGATTCCAGGCTGACGGTTTGGTCACTGGGCATGGAACGCAAAATATCAATCAGCTTGCGTGCACCCACGGTGGTCGTGAAATTGCCCGTGTCACCATCGAGTTCCGATTCTGTGCGAATCTGAATTTCCAAATCGCTGGTGGTGAATTGCAGGCTGCTGCCCGTTTTGCGAATCAACACATTCGCCAAAATGGGAAGTGTGTGGCGACGCTCAACGATGCCAGACACAGACTGCAGCACCGACAAAACGCGCTCTTGTGTCGCTTTCAGAACGATCATGTCAACCTCTTGATTTCTTTAATTTAAATAGTGGTAGTAGATAAGGACGCTGCCACTCTGTGGAAAACGCCATTTTCCTCTTTTTTTTCAACAACTTGAGACACTTTCAAGGCTGTTGGCAACTGTGCTTTTGGGCTGTCTCGGCAAAGTGGACAAGTTTTGAAAAAGGGCTGCTGCTGTGGATAAGTCCACAGTTATCCTTTTTTCATGCACAGACTTGTTCTTCATCTGTTTCAGCCCTTCAAGGTCTGCTCGAGCACATGCAGTTGTTGGTTCAGTTCGCTCAATTGCTGTCGTTCCCCGGTGATTTTCCGAACCGCATGCAAAACCGTGGTGTGATCTCTTCCCCCAAAAAGTTCACCAATTTCCGGCAAACTTTTCTGGGTGAGCTCTTTGGCCAGGTACATGGCGATTTGACGCGGTCGGGCAATCGAGGCCGGCCGTTTTTTGGAATACATGTCAGCGACTTTGATCTTGTAATAGTCCGCCACCGTTTTTTGAATGTTTTCTACTGAAATTTGGCGGTTTTGAATGGACAACAGATCTCGCAGCGCGTCACGTGCCAACTGTATGGAGATTTCTTTTTGGTTGAAACGCGAATAAGCCAGAATTTTGCGCAAAGCGCCTTCCAACTCGCGCACGTTGGAGCGCACATTTTTAGCGACAAAGAAGGCCACTTCCTCGGGCATTTCCGTGCCCTCGGAGCGTGCTTTGCTGATCAAAATCGCCACCCGCATTTCCAGTTCGGGCGGTTCGATGGCCACCGTCAGGCCAGAATCAAAACGGGAAATCAGTCGCTCATGAATGTCATTCAAGCCTTTGGGATAGGTGTCGCTGGTCATCACGATGTGTGACTTTTTCGCCAGCAAGGCCTCAAAGGCGTTGAAAAACTCTTCTTGTGTTCGTTCTTTGTTGGCAAAGAATTGCACATCGTCGATCAGCAACAAGTCCAGCGAGTGGTAATGGGCTTTGAACTCATCAAAGGTTTTTCGCTGATAAGCTTTAACCACATCGGAGACAAACTGTTCAGCATGGATGTAGAGAACTTTGGCATCCGGGCGGTCTTCGAGCAATTTGTTGCCGACCGCATGCATCAAGTGGGTTTTGCCCAAGCCCACACCGCCGTAGATGAACAAGGGGTTGTACAGCTGCCCCGGAATGCTGGCGACATGCATGGCGGCCGCGCGCGCCATGCGGTTGGCTGTGCCCTCTACCAGGCTGGCGAAAGTCAACGCTGAATTCAAGCGCGAGCGAAAGCCTGTGCTCATCGGCTCCTCAGGCGCCTGGAAGCGCTCAGGCAAAATTTCCGACTCGGTTGTAATTTTAGAAAAAGATGATCTGGAAACGGGTTCTCTGGGAGCAAGCGCTAACTCAACCGTGATGGGCTGGCCATTCAATTGCTCCACCAGGGCCGAAATCCTGGCCGCGTATTGGGCACGAATCCAATCCAGTTTGAAGCGGTTGCCGACCAGAATGGTCAGCTTGGAGAGGTCACTGGCAGCGACCGCATGCAAGGGCTTGATCCAGGTGTTGAACTGTTGCTCTGGCAGTTCCTGGGCCAGCTGTTCCACACATCCTTGCCAGAGGCTGGAACCCAGATCCGAGGGCAAATCGGGGTCTGGCAAGGAAGAAGAAGAACCGAGGGTCATTGTTGTAGTGTTCTGTGGATAGGTGGGTTTTGAAAACCCGAATCTCGGACTTTATCAAAAAATTATCCACAGGGCCATGCCACTGGCGTTGGCTTGCAAAAACCCCCCTCTATCCAAAGTTCTGAAAATTTGCGATAATTTCGGGTTTCCCTTGTTATTCAGGGACCTTCTAGATTGGAACCACGATGAAACGCACTTACCAACCCTCCAAGACCCGCCGCGCCCGTACCCATGGCTTTTTGGTTCGCATGAAGACCCGTGGCGGCCGCGCTGTGATCAATGCACGCCGCGCCAAGGGCCGCAAGCGTCTGGCGGTCTAAACCCAGCGCTGGCCCGATCCACTGCATTGCCTGGCCGTGGAACGACTCAAGACCCGGGCCGACTTTCAAGCGGTCATGGCCGCGGGCGTTGCCTCTAAAACGCCCCATTTTGCGCTGCACCGGGCTGTGTCCAGTGCGATCTGCACCGCTCAAGTGGGTGCGGTCATCCCCAAGCGCTGGGCCAAAAGAGCCGTCACACGCAATGCCATCCGGCGACAAATTTATGGCGTGATGGCGCAATGGGCACCGCAATTACCGGTGGCGGCACATGTGGTGAGGCTGAGGGCCAGTTTTGACGCAAAACAGTTCCACAGCGCCACCTCCGAGTCGTTAAAGCGAGCATTGCGCGTGGAATTGCAACAATTGTTTGAGAAACTGCCCAGGCCATGATTCGTTCCCTGCTCATTGGCCTCGTCAAAGGCTATCGCCTGTTGCTCAGCCCCTGGCTGGGTTCTGCTTGCCGTTTTGAGCCCACGTGTTCTGCTTATTCGTTGCAAGCCTTGTCGCTTCATGGCGCGGCCAAGGGCAGCTACCTGACATTGCGTCGCTTGGGACGTTGTCACCCTTGGTGTGCAGGGGGACACGATCCCGTGCCTGGCGCCCTTTTTCCAATCCCTTCAGTGGCCGCAACGGCGTTGCCTGAAGTCTCTCCTGCGAAAACAACAACATGAATGACATTCGTCGCACCATCCTGTGGGTGATCTTTGGTTTCTCCATGGTTTTGCTTTGGGACCAATGGCAGATTTACAACGGCCACAAGCCCACGTTCTTTCCCACACCGCCCAAGGTGGAGGCGACCGCGCCGACGGCTGCAGGCACAACCCCAGCGGCCAATGGCAGCAGCGTCCCGGCTGCAGCACCTGTGGCGGGGCAGGTCACCTCGGTTCCAGGCAGCGCACAGGCCAACACGGCCGCGCCGCGCGAGCTCATCGAGGTTCGCACCGATGTGCTCAAGCTCAGCTTTGACAGCGAAGGGGCGTCACTGGTTCGAACAGAATTCCTCAAGCACGAGGATGCGCATCGCCAAGGGGCGAATGTGGTGTTGCTCGATGAAAGCAAAGAGCGTGTTTACCTGGCCCAAACGGGGTTGATTGCGGGCCCTGCGGGCGGGCACTTTCCCACTCACAAAACCGCCATGCGCGTGTTGGCGGGCGAGCGGACACTGAAAGACGGCCAAGACAGCATGAGCCTGCAGTTTGAGTCGCTCGCAGTGGACGGCGTCAAGCTGCTGAAAACCTACACCTTCAAGCGTGGCGCCTACGACATGGGCGTCAAGCACGAAGTGGTGAACGGCAGCAACGCCCCCGTGGCACCGCAGCTTTACTTGCAACTGGTGCGCGACGGCAACAAGCCCGAAGGCGAGTCTTCCTTCTATTCCACCTTCACCGGCCCTGCGGTTTATACCGGCGCCAAGAAATACCAGAAATTCGAATTCACCGACATCGAAAAAGGCAAGGCGGAATTCGAAAAGCAGTCCAACGACGGCTACATCGCCATGGTCCAACACTATTTTGCGAGTGCCTGGCTGTTGCCTGACAACCTGCGCCGCGACTTGTTTGCGCGCAAGGTGGATCAAAACCTGTTTGCGGTGGGCATGATCGTGCCTTTGGAGCCGATTGCGCCTGGCGCCAAAAAAGAAGTGCAAGCCAGCTTCTTTGCGGGCCCGCAAGAAGAACACAAGCTGGAAGCACTCTATCCCGGCCTGGAGTTGGTCAAAGACTATGGGTGGTTGACGATTTTGGCCAAGCCCTTGTATTGGCTGCTCGACAAACTCAATGGCTACTTGCACAACTGGGGATGGTCCATCGTGGCCTTGGTGGTGCTACTGAAAATTGCTTTTTACTGGCTCAACGCCCAAGCCTACCGCAGCATGGCCAAAATGAAAGCGGTCAATCCCCGCATCATGGAAATGCGCGAGCGCCTCAAAGACAACCCGCAGCAAATGCAAATGGAGATGATGAAAATCTACCGCGAGGAAAAGGTCAATCCCATGGGCGGTTGCTTGCCCATTGCCATTCAAATCCCGGTGTTCATTGCCTTGTACTGGGTGTTGCTGTCGACCGTGGAAATGCGCAACGCGCCCTGGATTGGTTGGGTCCATGACTTGGCCGCACCCGACCCCTTCTTCATCCTGCCGGTGTTGATGACCTTGTCAACCTTGCTGCAAACCTGGCTTAACCCGACACCGCCGGACCCCATGCAAGCCAAGTTGATGTGGATCATGCCAATGGCTTTCAGCGTGATGTTCTTCTTCTTCCCTGCAGGCCTGGTGCTTTATTGGTTGACCAACAACATTCTGTCGATTGCGCAGCAGTGGTTGATCAACAAACAGTTGGGCGTGCTGGGCCGTTGATGCGCCCCTTGGGCCGGGCCTGAAAGCGCAGACATGCACGACAGAGCGGCCCCCGTCATCGCGATCGCCACCGCCCCTGGGCGCGGCGCGGTCGGCATTGTGCGCATCAGCGGGCCGGCACTGGGTCCCTGGGTACAGCGCCTTTGCGCTCGAACGCTTCAACCCCGAGAGGCCACCCTGCTGCCCTTGAAGGATGCGCAGGGACAGGCCATCGACCAAGTGCTGGCCTTGTATTTTCCGGCCCCGCACAGCTACACCGGAGAGGACGTCCTGGAGTTGCAGGCACACGGTGGCCCCATCGTGTTGCAACTGCTGGTGGCCCGCTGTCTGGCCGTGGCTCAGGAAAAAACGTCGGATCATTTGGCCGCCCCCGAATGCTTGCCAGGTTTGCGCCTGGCCCGCGCGGGAGAGTTCACCGAGCGCGCGTTTCTCAATCAGAAGCTTGACCTGGCGCAAGCCGAAGCGGTGGCCGACCTGATTGACGCCAGCACGGCCTTGGCGGCCCGCAGCGCCAGTCGTTCTTTGGCGGGTGCATTCTCCGAAAAAATTCATGGCTTGCGCGACGCCCTGATTGATCTGCGCATGCTGGTCGAAGCGACGCTGGACTTCCCTGAAGAAGACATCGACTTTCTGGAAAAGGCCGATGCACGCGGCCAACTCGACCGTCTGCAAACCCGGCTTCACGAGATACAGCAGCGCACGCGCCAAGGCGCTTTGCTGCGCGAGGGCATTCGCGTGGTGATTGCGGGCCAGCCCAATGCCGGGAAAAGCTCCTTGCTCAACGCCTTGGCCGGCGCCGAGTTGGCCATTGTCACGCCCATTGCGGGGACCACCCGCGATGTGGTCAGCCAAGCCTTGCAAATTGACGGCGTGCCCTTGCATGTGGTCGACACGGCAGGCTTGCGGCCGCTGGAGCATCCGCAGGTGGATGAGGTTGAAAAAATAGGCATTGCGCGCGCCTGGGACCAAATTCGCCAAGCCGATGCGGTGGTGTTTTTGCACGACCTCACGCGCGCCCACGATGTGGCTTACCAAGAGGGCGACGCGCGCATTGCAGCCGCCTTGTCCGAGGACATCGATCCAGCCATTCCCGTGCTGCAGGTCTGGAACAAGGCCGATGCGGTGCCCCAGCAGCCCTCGTCGTCAGAGGCCTTGTATTTGTCGGCCAAGACCGGTGAGGGTTTGGCGGCCTTGCGTGCCCGCCTGTTGTCGCTGGCGGGCTGGCAGGCGGGCACCGGGGACGGTGTTTTCATGGCCCGTGAGCGCCATGTTCAAGCATTGCTCCGCGTGGCCGAAGCGCTGGCGCAGGCCCATCAAATTTTGAATCACAGCGATGCGGCGCTTGACCTGCTGGCCGAAGAGTTGCGACAAGCGCAAAACGCCTTGGGCGAGATCACCGGCGAGTTCAGCGCCGACGAATTGCTCGGGGTGATCTTCTCGCGCTTTTGCATCGGCAAGTGAACACCCTAGCCCTTCAGTATTTTTTCGGTGGCCACGGCCAAGGCCTCCGGTTTACCTGACAAGACCAGGGTGTCGCCCTCTTCGAGCAGGGTGTCATCGTTCAATGGTGCTGCATGCCCTTGGTGGCGACGCAATTGCACCAGGCGCACACCCATGCCGTGCAAGGCCAGTCGCGCCAGCGTGCTCCCCAAGGACCGCGATCCCAATGGCAGGGTGACGCTGGTCAGGCGTTCGTGTTCCAACTCGTCGATGTCGTCGTCATCTGCGCCGTGAAAATAACCACGCAACAAGTTGTAACGGGCCTCGCGTTGCTCTTGCGTCACGCGAATCACGCGCCGCATGGGCACGCCCATGAGAGCCAGCGCATGGCTTGCGAGCATCAGGCTGCCCTCAATGGCCTCGGGCACCACTTCGGTGGCGCCCGCTTGGCGCAGCAAATCCAGGTCCCGGTCGTCGCGCGTTCGCACGATCACGGGCACTTGCGGCGCATGGTCGCGCACATGCGCGAGCACACGCAGGGCGGAGGGGGTGTCGTGGTAGCTCACCACCACCGCGGCTGCACGCGCCAAGCCTGCGGCCATCAAACTGGGCAAGCGTGCCGCGTCACCAAACACCACGCTTTGTCCGGCCGCTGCCGCCAATCGAACGCGGTCGGGGTCCAGGTCCAGGGCCATGTGGGGAATGTTTTCTTGCATGAGCAAGCTCGCCAGGTTTTGACCGCTTCGGCCATAACCGCAAATGATCACATGCGCTTCGTTGCGAATCGAGCGTTTGGCGATGCTGGTCAACTGAACAGATTGCAACAACCAATCGCTGGCCACCCATTTCATGACGATGCGGTCGCTGTACAAAATGATGAACGGTGTGGCCAGCATGGACAACACCATGGCCGCCAGCACCGGGCTCAACCATTCGGGCGAAATCAACGACTTTTCCGCGGCCAGCGACAACAGCACAAAACCGAACTCACCAGCTTGCGCCAGATAGAGGCCTGTGCGCAGCGCCACCCCCGACGTGGCCCCGAGCACCTTGGCCAAGAAGGTCACCAGAGCCGCCTTGATCGCAAGCGGAAAAAGCGTAAGCAACAACACCAAGTGCCAATTCTGGATGACGGCCCAGCCCTCCAGTTTCATGCCAATGGTGATGAAGAACAGGCCCAACAACACATCGTGGAAAGGACGGATGTCGGTTTCAACCTGGTGCTTGTATTCTGTTTCGGCAATCAACATGCCCGCCAAAAACGCGCCCAGGGCCAAAGACAGGCCCGCATGCTCGGTCAGCCAGGCCAGGCCCAGCGTGATCAGCAGCAGGTTGAGCATGAACAACTCTTCGCTCTTGCGCCGCACCACCACGGTCAGCCAAAAGCGCATCACGCGCGGCCCGCCCCAAAGCAGCAAGCCCACGAGCGCCGCGCCTTTCAAAAGCGCCACGGCCAGGCCCCACCACACATCGCTGCCCGAGGGCATGGCCAAGGCTGGAATCAGCACCAGCAATGGCACGACGGCCAAATCCTGGAACAGCAACACGCCCATGACCCGCTGCCCATGTTCGGACGACAGCTCCAATCGCTCCGCCATCAGGCGCGCCACAATGGCTGTGCTGGACATGGCCAGCGCGGCGCCCAAAGCCACGGCAGCTTGCCACGACAAATCCCAGCTCATGCCAACCCAGGAAAACACCATCACCAGGGCCATGTTGCCCAAGAGGGCGCCCACAATGGTGAAAAGCACCTGACCCAAGCCCAGGCCAAAGACCAGGTGCCGCATGCTGCGCAGCTTGGGCAAGTTGAATTCCAGGCCAATGACGAACATCAAAAAGACCACGCCAAACTCGGCCAGATAACGGATGCCCGCAGAGTCGCGCGCCAAGGCGAGTGCATTGGGTCCAATGACGATGCCGACCAGGAGGTAGCCCAGCATGGCTGGCAACTTCATGAACCGAAACACCACCACGCCCAACACGGCGGCCAGCAAATACAACAAAGCCAAGTCAAGGGAGGTCATGTTGACATGGTAATGGCTCTGAAACACACGCAGGTCTGAGGGGTCTATAAAATCAAGGGATGAACACCCCTCTTGCCGCGAACGCTCGACAAAGCTTGACCACCGTCCATGGCGAGCGCATTCTTCAATTGGCCAGAGAAACGCTGGACATCGAAGCCGCGGCAGTGCAACAAGTCGGGCAGCGCTTGACGGAAAGTTTTGTGCATGCGGTGCAGCGCATGTTGGCGGTGCAGGGCCGGGTGGTGGTGATGGGCATGGGCAAAAGCGGCCACGTTGGCCGCAAGATGGCGGCCACGCTGGCTTCCACCGGAACCCCTGCGTTGTTCGTGCATCCGGCCGAGGCCAGCCATGGCGATTTGGGCATGGTGCAAGCCCAGGACTTGGTGCTGGCCTTGTCCAACAGCGGCGAGAGCGATGAACTGACCGCCATTTTGCCGGTGCTCAAGCGCTTGGGCATTCCCTTGATCGCCATCACAGGCGGCCTGGACTCCACCTTGGCCCATCACGCCGACATTGTGCTGGACAGCGGTGTGGCCAAAGAGGCCTGCCCCTTGAATTTGGCGCCCACCGCCAGCACTACGGCCCAGTTGGCCTTGGGCGATGCCTTGGCCGTGGCTTTGCTCGATGCGCGCGGCTTCAAGGCCGAAGACTTTGCCCGCTCCCATCCGGGCGGCGCCTTGGGCCGTCGCTTGCTCACGCATGTGCGCGACATCATGCGTCAGGGCGACGCCGTCCCTTCTGTGTCGCCATCCGCGGACTTCAGCGCCCTGATGCGCGAGATGAGTGCCAAGGGCTTGGGCGCCTCGGCCATCGTGGATGAGCAGCGGCGCGTGCTGGGTATTTTTACCGATGGCGATTTGCGCCGTTTGATTGAGAAAGGCGTCGATCTGCGCAGCTTGACGGCCGCAGACGTCATGCATCCCAAGCCCCGAACCCTGCGCGACACCGCTTTGGCTGCCGAAGCCGCCGAGCAAATGGAGGCTCACCGCATCACCAGCTTGTTGGTGGTCGATGGCGAAGCGCGTTTGTGTGGCGCGGTGAACACCAACGACTTGATGCGTGCGAAGGTCATCTGATGACGCCTGTCTTGCAACATGACCCGGCGCTGCTCTTGCGCGCCCAGCCGGTTCGGGTGGTCTTTTTTGACATCGATGGCGTGTTCACCGACGGCGGCTTGTATTTTTCAGAGCAAGGTGAAACCCTCAAGCGCTTTCACACCTTGGATGGCCAAGGCATCAAAATGTTGCAACGCGTGGGCATCACGCCAGCCGTCATCACCGGCCGCGACAGTGCGCCTTTGCGTTTGCGCTTGAAGGCTTTGGGCATTGCGCACGCCGTGCTTGGAACTGAAGACAAGCGGCCCGCCGCTGAAAAAATATTGGCCGACCTCCAGCTCACCTGGGCACAGGCGGCTGCCGTTGGCGACGACTGGCCCGACCTGCCGGTGTTGCAGCGCGTGGCTTTGGCTTGTGCGCCTGCTCAAGCGCATCCCGAAGTCGTCGCACGGGCCCATTTTGTGACCACCCGCCATGGCGGTGCGGGCGCTGTGCGAGAGGTCTGCGACTTGTTGCTGGTGGCCCAAGCACGCTATGCCGATCTGTTGCGGGATTATTTGGCATGAATGTCGGGTTGCCAGCGCCGGTTTCTGCCCAGCGAAACCTCACGCTCTGGCGGCGCTTGCGCCAAAGCCTGGATGCCTTGCTCTTGTATTTTCCGGTGGTCTTGATGGGCCTGTTGGCGATGCTGACGTACTGGTTGGTGCGCAACACCCCGGCGCCGCCCGAGGAGGCGCCGCGTGCGCTGGTGCGCCACGTGCCCGACTATTTCATGCGCGACTTCGCCGTTCGAACCTTTGGCGCCAACGGCGGCTTTCAGTCCGAAATTCAAGGTCTTGAAATTCGGCATTACCCCGACACCGACACCTTGGAAATTGACCAGCCGCGCATTCGTCGCACCGGGCCGCTCGGCCAAGTGACCTTGGCGCAAGCTGACAAAGCCATTTCGAATGCCGATGGCTCCGAGGTGCAACTCATGGGGCGTGCCACGGTGGTGCGTGAAGCGTTTGCTTCCAAAGACAGCACGCCCAAGCAGCGCTTTGAATTGCGCAGCGAGTTCCTGCATTTTTTTGTGGACACAGACCGCGTGCAAACGCATCTGCCCGTGGAACTGTTGCGGGGTCAGGATCGCTTCACGGCCGATCGCTTGTCCTATGACAACCTTGACCAGCGGGTGGAATTGTCGGGGCGTGTCCGCGGTGTTTTACAGCCCAAGCGCTGACCTGCAAAGCGCGCAAGCCATGAAAAAGGCCTCCGAAGAGGCCTATTGAAAAACGCGGTTCGAGGTGCGCTCAATAAGAGTCGCCACCGCCGTAGCTGCCACGGCCACCACCACCACTGCGGGGTGCTGCACCGTAGGGGCTGCGGAAGCTGCCGTCGTTGCCGCCGCCTTCGCGACGACCACCGCCATAGCCGCCACCGCCTTCACGACGGCCACCGCCACCGCCGCCGCC
>JACCDS012065561.1_pt1 | contig 38184 bp, 38 predicted proteins | sample 7446441 | NCBI WGS metagenome assembly JACCDS01 (sample SAMN15323445, study PRJNA562643) | freshwater metagenome | isolation source: river surface water | place: USA:Blue River Watershed | collected 2017-08-17
CAGTCGCGTGAGGGTGTCGAACAGGGGTTCGGGCTCGCTGTCCAGGACCTGCAGGGCCTGCAACTGCGCCAGGCGGCGCTGTTCCGCTGGGTCGGTGGAATACGGCATGTCGGACACCAAACAGTGAGCGGTCAGTCTAGGGGAACAGGCCACCTCGCGGTCAGCCGTGGCGCGTGCCATCGCGTCGAAGGGCGGCAAATCGGTCAAGCGACGACGGCATCCGACCCATCGGGGCATCGAGTTCCAGCTTGCTCGTCAGACCTTTGCCCAACATGCAACTGCTGCGGGGTTGACTTCCGTCATTCGATCGGCTGCTTGAGATTGGATCCGGACTTTCAGTCCTCGCCGGGCTGACGGCGGCTTACGACCCAGCGCGGCCGGTCAGTCCATCGCCAAGCAGTCGCTCAGGCCAACTGTGAGGTACAAATTGCTTTGCGCACCCCAGGCCACCTAGCGCTAGGGCGAAGCGGGGGTGCGGACGATTACTTGGACTACTTGGAGTGGTAGTTCATGTATTCGTACGAGGATCGACTGTGAGCCGTTCGGCTCTACATCAAGCTGGGCAAACGCGTCGGTTTGACCATTCGTCAGCTTGGCTCCCCAACGAAGAACGCGCTCAAGAGCTGGTATCGCGAATACGAGCAGCGCCTTGGCCTTCCAGCTGGCTATGCGCGCCAGCCGATGTACTCACAGGCGCACAAGGAGCGGGCCGACGAGCACTACCTCGAGCATGACCGCTGCATCGCTGCGACGATCAGGGCACTGGGCTTTCCCTCGAGGACATTGCTGTCCGCGTGGCTTCAAGAACTGCATCCGCAAGCGCGGTCCCGCGTCGTTGGTAAAGCTCAGGAGCTGGCGCCTGCGGCCATGCAGCCTGCCGTCATCGCCTTGTGCATGCGGCCAGAAAGCGCGCAGGCGGTCGCTGAAGAGCTGGGGGTGTCGCGCGGATCGCTTTACAAGTGGAAGAATCAATTGCTCGGCCACGATGCACCGGCACCCATGAAGCGCCAGCAAGACGACCCGGCAAGCACTGATCGAACCGAGCTGGAACTGCAGTTCGAGACGCTTCGACGAGACATCAGGCGGCTGCAGCTCGAGAGGGACCTGCTGAAGAAGGCGAACGAACTCAAAAAAAAGAACTGGGCATCGACCGGCAGCACCTGACGAATCGGGAGAAGACACAGCTGGTTGATGCCCTGAGACCGACCTATGCGGTGGCAGAGCTGCTCTGGCACAACGCGGGCCTACATCGCCAAAACGCACGCAGAGCTTCTCCCGGGGCAGCCGCTGGCCTTCGCGCAGCATTACAGCCGAACGCTGGTGGATGACTGGTACGTCGACACCAACCTCAACAAGGAACGCATGCGGCGCATCCTCCCGGCGGCGGTCGCGGCGGCGGGGCTAAAGTGGGGCCAGGACGTGAAGGCGTACTGGCGCGCGGTCAAGCTTGCGTAGCGAGGACGGCAAGGGTCTACCAACTAATGAACCTGTAGGAGAAGCTGGTGGGCTGGAACGACCACATGGACGACGGCGACGACATCTCGAACTTGCCGCCGGAGGCGATGGGGAACACCTTCGATGTGGAAGGACCGTTTGACCCGAACGATCACTGGCTTCGGAATGCCGAAGAAGAGCATCAGTTGATCGCCATGCGTGCGTGGTTCCACGCCCGATATTGCGACCCCGCACACGAGACCCCGTACAACGGTCGTGAGGGCGGCTACCTGTTTGTCGACGGCGGGCCATACAACCCGTCCAGTGAGTTGCACGAGCGATTCGGCGGAATCGTTGAAGACGTCTTGATCGAACAGGTGGTCGAGGAGATGGTGGAGGAAGTCGGCGACCAGTGGGCACCGATCCGGCGCGAACAGCCGGAAGACTATGACGAGCGATTCGACCTTGAGCTTGTCGATGCTGATGAGCCGCTTCGAAGAGTTCGCAAGCGCCTGGCCGAGTGTCGGCAGGTACTTGACCTTCAGGGCGGAGCACAGGCAGTGGCCCTTGCACGCCGCCTCGTCTTCGGCGCCGTGATCGGCGTCCTCGAATCATTCCTCTGGGAGTTGTCTCAGCACTGGATTCAATCGAACGACGAAGCTCTCCGAGGATGCGTGACGAAGCTGCCAGCTATCCGTGATGAACCGATGAAGTTGGGCGATGTCTTCGACAGGCACGGGAGCATTCGCGACCACGTCAAGGGACACCTGCAGAACACCGTCTGGCACCGATGGGACAAGGTTGGAGCGATCTACAAGAGTGGTCTCGGCATCGCCCTTCCGAGCGTGAAGGTGTTCGACGACGCCCTCGTTAAGCGACATGACATCGTGCATCGAAGCGGTCGGACAAAGGATGGCGAGGAAGTCGATGTGACGAACTCGGAGATCGAGGCCCTCAGCCAGGCGGTTGAGCAATTCGCAGAAGAGGTTTCGGACTTGGCGAAGAAGCGATTCCTCCGGCGCCCGGACTTTTAGCCAGCTCTACTAGGCTGGCGAGACGCAGAGGACGATCACAGAATTGCAGTTGCGTCGCCTCGTACCTACCACTCCTCCCGTTGAAGGCTTCTCATGACGCTGTCGGTGTTTGGGCCTGGGCAGTGTCGTAGCGCCGAGGCATAGGCCACAAGCAGAAATCGAGACGCGATTCGAACAGCGATCACAGAAGTCTTGTCGGTGGGCACGGCCTGGCCATCGACCAAGAGCGAGGGCTCGTGCTTGGAGGCGAAGGTCGACACAACGGCTGAGCGCTGAAAAAGAGCCAGCACGCCCTGGCTGTGCACGATGCAGTTTCGAAGCTCGAACAGGCCAACCAGGTCGGCCCATTGAACACGAGTGTCTTCGAGGTTGAGGCCAACCACCTTGGTCGCCAACGTTCGAAATCTGTCGAGGACGGATCCTGAAAGGTCATTGAACTTGACCTTGATATCAAACGCTGCAATCAACGTTCCAGCCAGTTCTCGGACCTCCTGCTCCAGCAGCATTGCTACCAAAACAATGACGGACGCGTGCAAGATCGGTGGAAAGGTTTCCCTGTACAGCGGGAGGAACTCGATCGCCAGGTCGGGGTGCGCTTCATCACGATAGTAGGTCTGCTCGCGATGGAGGTAGTCCTGCGTGTGCTCCAGGTATCTCTCTAGATCGTGGAGTCGCATCGAAGCATCGAGGTACTTCGTCCACAGGAGATCGTGTGCCTCAGCTTGATCCATCGCCAGAGATCGGAACCATGTGCAGGGTTTCGCCAGAGCCTTCGAAGTGCAACGGCCTGGCCGTGCGCTTCTTGCCGACGGCGTCGAGGTTGACGACAGCACCACGCTCGATCAGGCGAGCAAGCGACCCCTGAAGTTCACGCGGAAGCCAGTTGGTCGCTTCAAGGATGTCTGCGAACGCGGCTTGATCAACCTTGCGCTCGCCCTTGCTCAAGTACTCGAGCCAGAACGCATCGACCTCTTCAGGCGAACTTCGCGAGCCATCGGCCTCAGCCACGGCATGTTCGACAAACATGTCCATCGTCCCGGACTTTGCAGTCTGCTCCGCAAGGTGTGAGGCCAGCCGGACTCGGGCCTGGACGATGTCGACTGCCTGCGAGATGTTCATGAACTCGACGATGCCCTTTGGATGGCATGAGAGGTAGACGAGGTGGTACTTCGTACGCTCCCTTTCAGGATGCATCACCGTCACGTAGGCAGTCCGCGCGTTAAACGGCTTGCGTCCAGATGGAACGACCGTCTTGAGCGTTTCCCGATAGGCGCCGACCAAGGCAAGTTCGCGTTCCTCGGGCGTCCTGTCCTTGAGAGCGACTTCTTTGCCGAGCAACCGCCGCATGGCATCTCTGAACTGGGACATCGATGCCGTTCGATTGATGAACTCGTAGATGAAGTTGATCAGGAACTCGGATCGTGGCCGCTGCAGAAGCGGCCTCAGCACGTCAATCACGATCGGAGACCACCCCTTCGGGTCGATGAAGAAGAAGGTGAAGGCGTCCTTCCCCGTCCAATCCAGAATCTCCGACCTCAGCGCAACGAAGTCGCCCTTCATGGGCCTAGCTTCAACTGACTTCGGCGCATCGTTGCTCAGATACGCCGAGAGCCTGCCAAACGCATCTGGCTCTTGCTCGACGAAGAGCGCGCGCGTGCGCGCATCCACACCGAGCGACGCAAGCTTCTCTTTGCACGCCGCCAGTGTCTTCAGCGACAAGGATATCGACGTGCCTTCCAGCTTGGCGTCATCTGACCCCCAAGGCCCTGCGAAGCAGTCCACGTAGCAAATCTCGACACTGCCTTTCGATCTAGCGTTCATGCCGATGATGAGCACGAGCTTCTCAAGGTAGCTCTTCAAGAGCGCGTGCTTCACCTTCGCCGGAATGCGGCCCTCGTATACGTCCGGCACTTGGTTCGACACGGATGCCCTCCTCAATGTACTAGGCGCGGTGCCATGCGAGACAGCGATTTACCCCGCAGGTCTTGCGAGATTGAGCGCCAACAGCCTGGAGCGCACTTCGCTGTCCGTCATGGCAGCCGTGTAGTCCGTCCAGCCATATGCAGCTGCCACCGCCAGGTCCAACTGCTCATGTGCGCTCCTCAGCCATGAGGGCATCTCGTTGTACAGCTTGGTCAACGTCCTCTTTGCAAGTTCTGCCTCGTGTCCAGGCTTGGCCTTGACGATTGGGGGGTACGGGGACGCGCTCATTCCGAGCGGCGTGATGTCGGGCTCGCGAACAACCCAATCCGGAGGGTTCAGCCACGCTTCGCGCCTGTCGTACAGCTTCTTTGCTGCTTCAGAGATGGCGGTTGCCCTGGCTGCGGTCTGTTCCGGCAAACCTGCGGGAATCAACGCGCCAGACGCCAGTGCACTGACCGCCTTCGATGCGGTGTCCAGAGGCCTCAGTCCGTCTGGGAAGGGGAACGTGTCGAACGAGGTGGTAGGCGTGTAGCGGGGCCGGTCGTCCAGCGCGGTTCCCAGTCGCAGCGACCACAAGACATGGAATCGACTTTGCAGGATGCCGAAGATTGCGTCGTCGCTGCGAGCAAACGCGATCAGCGCATGGTCGGGCAGGATACTGCCGTGCATCCACGTGAAGATGCGGTGCTTGGCTGTTCCCAGTACGGCCAGGTAGCGTGGCAGGCCCGCAAGTGCCGTACGCATCTGAGGAATCGGCTCGGCGAGAAGCCACCAATACTTCTTGTACGACGGGCGCGGATTGTTGATTCGCTCAGGCTTGACGTTCTGCAGGACATACTCGAAGGGCGCCTCGTACAAGCTCGCGTCGTCCTCTGACATCTCGCAGCCAAAGTCCACGATCCACATGTCCTTGGGTCGCTCGATGACGCCTTTGCCGTTGGCCCACGGCTTCACGACCTCGGCGTTTGATCGGCCGTTTGGATTGGGAAGCGCGAGCCACTTCCTTGCCAGCTCTCCCGGGATGTCGAAAGAGCCGGCCTTGACTGTGGTGTAGAACGCGGCACCTTGATTCTCGGGTAGCACTCTCGCAGTAGTCAGGTCCGCGCCCGAGGTCAGGTCGGAGTTGATCTTCGCGACCGCGACGCCGTCGAGGTGAGGCTGGACGCTGAAGGCCTTGTTGGCGAAAGCGACAAGGCACACCTGAAGCGAAGCACCCTCGTTCACCCAAGGCAACGAACTCCAGGCCTCGTAGATCGTCGCTGTCTCCACGATGCCATCAAGCACCTTGCGATTCAGACCGCCGCGCAGACTGTCGGTCGCCACCAGCCCCGCAGCACCCAGCTCGCCAGAGACGAGCTTCGCTCGCGCTTTCTCAAACCAGTAGCAGACCAGGTCCGCAAAGCCGACCACACGACCGGCGTACGCGGTTCGCAGCCGTTCCGTGTACTCGTTGCCCACCTCCCGGCGCATCTTCTTCGTGCCGAGGAAAGGAGGGTTGCCGACCACGACGGAGGCTGGAGGCCAGGACGCCTCGGTTCCGTCTGCGTTGACGATGGCATCGCGGGTCTCGATGCAGTCGAGCGGCTCCAGGACTGGGTTCGTCTTGAACGAGTAGCCATGTTGTGCGCGCCACTGCAGCTCGCCGATCCAGATCGTGATGCGTGCCAGCTCGGAGGCGTATTCGTTGATCTCGATGCCCAGCACGTTGTGCGGACCAGTCACATCGTGTTGACGCTGCAGGCCGAGCGCCTCGGCCTCCAGGTTGATCTTGTGTTCGAGGTCCTTGAGGGCCTTCAGCGCCAGATAGAGGAAGTTGCCGCTCCCGCACGCAGGGTCGAGGATGCGAAAGCCGCGCAGCTTCTCCAGGAACGAGCTGAACAGGGTCTGTGCTTCCCTCTGGCATTCGTTGGCCTGCGTCCGGACGCGCCCGTACTTCTTCGTGTCCTTGATGGTCTTGGCGGACTCCCGCAGTGCATCGCGCTTGGCCAGAAGCGCCTCGATGGCTTGCGCGTCCTTCTTCCATTCGGCATCCAGCGGGTCCTGCACGACCGGCTTAACGATGCGCCAGATGGTGGCGGGGTCGGTGTAGTGAGCACCGAGTTGTGCACGCTTGCTCGGGTCGAGACCTCGTTCGAAGAGCGTACCGAAGATGCTGGGATCGATCGCGCTCCAGTCCATGGAACTCGCTTCACGCAGCGCCTTGACATCCTCGGGGGTGAGGTCCGGGATGTCGATGGACTGGAACAGGCCGCCATTGAAGTGCAGCACTTGGTCGACGCCAAACATCCCTCCGTCTCGCATCTTCTCGAACAGCTGCGTCAGCTGTTGGCGCATCTGCGCAGGAGTCATGTGCACGCCCACCAGGCGCTCGAAGAGCCTGGCCGGCAGAAGCTCAACGTCCTCCGCAAAGAAGCAGAAGAGACACTGACTCAGGAAGTGCGAAGCCTTGGTAGCCGGAACGCCAGCAGAACGCAGACGATCGGCGGTCTCGGCGAATGTCTTGGCTGCTTCCTCGGTGATCTGCCTGTTGGTCTTGGTCGGCTTGAAGCGCTCGGGGCTGCTGAAGAGCCAGCGCAGCTTCTCCTGAACTTCAGGACGAGTGAGGTCTTCGAGCCTGAGGACGTGGCACTCGCTTGGGTGCCCCGTGAAGTGGGTATGAATCTCGATGATCAGCCGGTCACTGACCACCAGAAGGGGTGGATTCTCCAGCGGCAGCGCGTACATCATCAGCTGACGCAAGGCGGCGTCGAGCTTCTTGCCGGGCGCCTTGTACTCCCAGGCGAAGTGGCCGCGCTTCCAAACGTCCGCGAAGCCTCGGCCTGAACCCGTCTTGCTGACGTAGGGCTCAAAGCAGTAGTTGACTGCGTCGCCTGGCGTCTGGACGCCGAGCATGGAGCAGAGGTCCATGAAGTGCGGTTGGGCCCCTGCACGCTCACTCAGCGCATAGGCCGGACCACCAACTCCCCACTTGTCTATGAGTTCTTGTACTGTCATGGTGTGGTTGTCTAGACGAACTGGATGGCTCTCTGTCGGGGCGCCACCAGTTGGTCGGTGGCCTTGATCTGGGCTGCAGACCGGCGGGTGCCCCCATCAGCGGGTACGACCTCGATCACGCGTTCGGCGATGAGTTGACCGACTGACTCCCGGTAGATTCGCGCCGAAGCCGGAGAGCTGTTGCAGGTGGTGGCGAACAGCTCTCCGAAGCTGATGCCGGCGTCGTCGGCATACACCCGGCGTGGGATGTGCTCGTTCAGGGCCGAGATGCTCGCGTGCTTGGCAACGTCGTCGAACTCGAAGCCCAGTGCCGACTGCTTGAGGTAGTTCGAGTCGTGTGCAGGGTCGTATCCGACCATCTGGAACATGTCGAGGCCGGCGCCGCCGTAGTGGATGAAATAATTGTTGTTGGCCCAGTGCACTTCGGTCATCACGTCACGAGCGCGGTGATGCTGCGACATGTGGATGAGCCAGTAGTCACCGTGGCCACCGCGATTGCGGATGAAGAAAGGCGTGAAGTGCCTGGCGCCGCAGTTTTCCACAAGTCTTCGGTACAGCGTGCTCTGGAGGAACAGGCGCCAATCTCGGTCTGAGGCCTTGATCTCCTCGATGGACATGCCAGCGAAGATGTCGGGAAGACCCAGGCCGTCGAGCAGGTCCTTGACCTGGTCGCCGTCGTTCGCGAAGTTCATGAACGAGTCAACCCCGAAAGTCAGGATCACTTCGGCACTCGGCAGCGCCTCGAAAATCTTGCGCATGAGGTGGGTTGGCACCTCCTTGTAGCCGTACTGGTCCAACGCAAAGATCGATCGGCCGTTCCTCGGGCTCTTCTTCTTGATGAAGTCGATGATGGCGTCGGCCTTGTCCTGGAACCTCGCGTGCTCCAGATAGATGCCGTTGCCGATCTGCGCTCCGTAGCCAGCTTCGCGCAGCACCTTGTCGAGGTGTTTATGCGCGTGGGGATCGGCCTCGGTGAAGAAGTAGTCGACGAGCAACCGGACCGGTTTGTGCCGATCCTTGTTGATCAGGTACTCCGCTTCGCGCGTCGCCTTCAGAAAAATGAAGGGCGATCCCTGCACAACTTCGCGAGTGTCCTGATGGACGTAGAGGCCACCGCCTGCGAACCCGTCGACGAGGGTCAGCTTCAGAACATCTTGGTTCGGGGAACTGACGAGGGTGCGGAAATAGGCTGCGAGGTACGCCTCAAGAATGCGGTGCTTGGCAACGCTGTGCTGCTGGATGAAGTCAGGTCCGTCCTTCCAGTTGTATTGCTTCAGCGTCATGCGTTCCTTCAGGCGTGGGCAGGCAGTGCTGGCATGTCGTCCCAGGTGCGCCCTTGAAGCAGACGGCCATTGGCCTTCTTGGAGCGGCGCTTGCCATCGGCTCCCCAGCCACCCCACTGCTTGAAGAAGAACTGCACTCCCTGGTCCTCACATTGTTGGCGAACATTCTCGACCCATTCCAGCTGCATCGGTCGCGCCTTGGGTCCCGATTCTCCGCCCACGATCACCCAATGAATGCCCGTTAGGTCGAGAGCACCAACGTCCGACAGCAGCGGCTCGACCGACAGAAAGCGAATGCGCGCGCCGACCTGGCGCAATGCAGCGATACGCGGAACGCCATAGCGCCGATCCTCGACGGATACACCGAGCCATGCGTTGTCGGGAACCTCGCGGTTCCGGAAGAACGTGGCCATCCGATCTGCGCGCTTGGTCAGCACCTGGAAGGTGTGCTGCGGGCAACGGCGGATCACGTCGAAGACTTGGACGATGTAGTTGTCGTCCACACTTTTGTGGAAGAGATCGGACATCGAATTCACGAAGTACACCGTCGGCTTCTTGCGCGCCAGCGGTTCCGCCAGGCGCTCAGGCAGGATGGTGAGTTTGAAGCCGTTCTCGTAGCCCGGCGTGCCCATGGCCTGCAGCCGCCTGGCCATGCTCTCGGCGTAGCAGTGCTTGCACCCCGGTGAAATCTTGGTGCAGCCCACGGTCGGATTCCAAGTTGCCTCGGTCCATTCGATCCTGCTTGCTTGAGACATGAGGTTCTCCTAGTTCTTCAAAGTCAGTGCAGGTGTCTAGACGGCGTGGATCACACGCGTCACGACGCCCCAGATGTTCAGTTCGCTTTTGTCGCCAACCTGGATGTCGGCGAAGTCCGGGTTCGCGGCCTGCAGCAGCCAGCCGGTGGTGGTGCGCTTCAAGCGCTTGACGGTCAGGTCACCATCGACATCAGCGACCACGATCCGGCTGTCCTCGGGCGGCACGCCCCGATCGACGATCAGTTCATCGCCATCGGCGATGCCCGCGTCGCGCATAGACCACCCGGCCACCTTCATGACGAAGGTGCTGCTCGGGTCCCGCACCAGGTGCTTGCCGAGATCGACAGTGTCCTCTTGGTAGTCGTCGCCGGAAGTGGGTCTGCCGGCGCGGACTCGGCGGCCCAGCGCTGGCACGGAGGTCGCTGCGCGCATCGAAGCGATCGGCTTCAGCCCGCCGGTCTGACTTGGCGCCTGGGCTGTGCGCTTGACCTCATCCAGGTAGCCCACCACCACGGGAACGAGGCTTTGCGGCACCCGGACCGTCTTGGTGGGCTCGCCGTAGGCAGCCTTACGGCCGGCGCCCTGTCGGGTGCCGCCATGGCGGGGTTTGGTGGGCTCGGCTCGCATGATTTCGTGACGAAATCAAGCCTAGCACGCACGGTTCATCAAAGATAGACGAACTGGCCCTGCGTCCGAGCGGCTTCTACAGGTGACGCCATTCCAGCAGCACGTCGATCAGCTCGGGGTGGGCTGCCAGGGTGCCTGGATGCAGTGGCTGATGCGCCGGGTCGGAGCTGAGGACCACGCCTGTGGCGTCGGTAACAACCAAGCCCACCAGGGTGCTGCAGTACAGCGCGTCGGGGACGGGTACCGTCCCCGGGAACAGCTTGGAGATGACGACCTGGATGACGGAGTACGGCTCGCCGATGTGCTGCTGTGCCAGCACGGAGATGTCAGCGATGTCGGCCATGGGAATCGTGGGATCGGACAGGCGCCGAACCTGAATCGCTCGATGCTGACAGTAGTTCCAGACCGACTGAGCGGAGACTCCGGCGCCACGCGTGGCATCAACGACCATGCCTGCGCCGATGTAGATCGCCGCGTGGGAGCAGATGGCACCAGCACGGGTCACGGCACTCACGCTCATGGCCTGCGACGCCTGGATCGCCAACCCAGCAGCATCTCCTGACCGATGAACGAGGATGATGTCGCCCTCGCGCCAGTCGCTGAAGTTGGGCACGTAGGTGCCAGGCCATGCCACAGGAACGAGCGGCTCGCGCAGCGGCTCAACCACACCCCCCGCTTGCGTCGACGGAGGGAGAACCGTACTAGGCAACGGCTGCGGCTTTCAGGACTCGGGGAAGCTTTCGCGTCACAGTGCAAACGACTCGCTGACCCTCATGCAGTGAGGCCAGATCGACACCCTGCGTCTTGCGCGTGAGCGCATACAGGTGCCCGTCACCATCGCGAACCTTGACCTGGTGGTACTCGGGAATGAGAGCCACCACGACCGCCTCGACACGACGAGTGTCTCCCTCGTCCTGGGAGCCCTTTGACTCGCGACGAGGGTTCAGAGCGAACGAGTAGTTCACTTGAAGATGCATGGGCCGTTCAGCCATCGTTCCCTTATAGCAGGTGACACGGGAAGGGACAACCAACCCGACTAAGGGAGGTTGGAACGCAGCGAAAGGCTACGCGTTCCCGACTACCACTGCTATGGGCTGAACCGCCTCAATCTTGATTTCGTCACGCAATCAATACACCACACCAGCGTCCGCATTGCATGCATCAGGCATCGAAGTTCATGCAAACACGGTCGAGTCGCTTGACGCAACACAGTTGACCACCTACCATGCAATCACTGACTGATTGCATGCACATGAGTGCTCGAATCATGAACGACATCTACATGACCTTCGACGAACTGCTGACCATGAAGGCGCTGGAGTTCAAGTCCAGCATCAGCGGGCGTGGCAACGGCGCTTTCGTCCCGCACATCGTCGAGCGCGACGAAGAGAAGGCGGAGGCCTTCGGCATGAAGAACATGTGCTTCCGCGTGAGCCCGTTGCTGCAGGCGCGATTCGAGGTCACGTTGGAAGCTCTGGGCATGTCGAAGCAGGAGGCACTCACCGAGGCGCTGCAGGAAATGCTCAACAAGTTCGACGACAAGCTGACGCAGGTCGGGCTAGGACCCCTGGGCTACGAGAATCGACTGAACGAGTTGGGCTTCGGTCTGGAGCCGGCCGCTGCCGACGGCTCCCGTCGGATGGTTCGACTGCCCAAACTAGGAGCCTGACCATGGCTTTCGAGTCCTTCAACGACCTGGCTCGCGTTGGTCTGAAACGGGCTTCAATGAAGGCCGCACGCGTGGTCGTGAAGTCCCAGTTCAGCGAGCGTCAGCGACCCCAGACGGTCTTCCGGTTCTCGGATGATCGGATCGAGCGCGCAGGGTGGGTCCCTGGTCACGACCGAATCGAGCTGCTCATCGATCGCACTGACATGGCGATCCGTGTGCGCAAGGTGGCAGCCGGTGGCTACAAGCTCTTCGGAAGCGGCAGCGCGCGCCCGTACCTAAAGTTCACGGCGGCCCGGGGCATGCCGATCGCGGACGAAGCTGCCGAAGCCACCGACGTTGTGGTTGTCGGCGGCGAACTCATGTTCGTGTTGCCGGAGGGCATCCGACTCGCGGCCAACTGAGCACACTGAAATGGCTGAGCGATATAGAGTGGAATAGGCCCTCGTCGCCCAGGATCGGTCATGCGGGCAATCGCAATTTCGTGATCACAACACCCAACACGAATCGCACGCGCAAGGAACGAACAACGATGACTCAAGAACACACGCCCACCAACGCGACAGCACGCATCGTTTTGATTGATGACCGCATGCCTGGCTGGACGCGCCTCTCCGAGAAGCTCGTGACAGCAGGCATCGGCGACGATAAGGTCAACCACCACGAGTTGGCCATCAACCCGTTCGACACGCCGTTCGACATTGACTGCCGTGCGTCGAACTCCTGAGCAGCGAGGCCACTTGGAGGTCGGCATGTGGGCTCCCATCGGTGCCTTGATCGGCGAGATCAAGAAGTGCGAGGGCGCGGGCGCTACCACCGCCGCTGTTGCGATGGCCTGCGTCTGCATTGACACCATGGCATTCCTATCCCTGCCGGCGGACAAGGACAAGCAGGGCCGTGCTGAGTTCATCGAGTGGTGCGACAAGTACCTTCAGTGCCACGAAGACCAGCCCTACAAGTACCAAGGCATCGATGTGTACGGCGCCAGGTGCGCGCTGCTGCATGCGTTCGGCACTGAATCCGACTACCACGACAAGTACCCTGATTCGAAGAAGTTCGGGTACCACGATGGCGGCAAGCACGGATATGACCCTGCAACGGACGAGCGACTTGTGCTCATCGGCACCGCGTCCTTTATTAACGACGTGGTCCACGCTGTCCACATCTTCATGCAGGCGTGCAAAGAGGATGCTGGCCTGCGTGCGCGAGTGGAGGGTCGTCTTCCTCAGGTTCTGGCAACCTTTCCCGTGCGTGCCTGAACTGCTGCCACAGCAATACTGAACCGAGAGAACCGAGCCATGCCGATCTTCCCAGTCACCTCGAACGAACTGAAGTCTGTCTCGGAAACCACATTCGGCGCTGAAGGCATCATGGAGCGCAAGGACATCCAGCGCCGAGGCACAAACTGAGGTCGCGACTCGGAGGACCGCTCATGGCCGGGACTGTGCGTCGCGGTCGCAGCCAGTAAGCGGTCCATCCGCTCGATCCACGACGGGGGGTGAGGTTAACCCGCGGCAAGGGCCTCACTTGGTGGTAGGCGCATCTTGTGTGGCCCTCAATTCGATGGGAGCCCATCATAGGCACCACAAGCATCAACGCTCCTCGCGAGCCGTGGAACAAGGGAAAGATCGTCGGGCAGAAGGCCCCGTTCAAGCTCAAAGACATCTGGGCGCTCCGTGTCCGCTTCCAGATGGAGCACCGGGTGCGCGAGCTCGCACTCTTCAACTTGGGCATCGACTGCAAGCTGCGTGGATGCGATCTCGTCGCCCTGAAGGTCCGAGATGTTTGTCATTGGGATCAGGTGGCGACGCGCGCCAACGTGCTGCAGCACAAGACCCAGCGCCCGGTCAAGTTCGAGATCACGCCTGCAACCCGGGATGCCTTGCAGGCGTGGATCAAGCAGGCTGACCTGAAGTCGGACGACTTCATCTTCCCCAGCTGGCTCCACGACTCACCTCACCTCGGCACCCGCCAGTACGCCCGGATCCTCGGGCACTGGGTCGACGAGCTAGGCCTGGACCGCGCCGACTACGGGATGCACTCGATGCGCAGGACGAAGGCCACGCTGATCTACAGGCGCACCAAGAACCTACGCGCCGTTCAGCTTCTGCTGGGCCACTCCATATTGGAGTCGACAGTCCGGAACCTCGGCCTTGAAGTCGATGACGCGCTCAAGATCTCTGAGCAAACAGAGATCTGATCCAGCAGACCGCTGGCCACCCGCGCAAGGCGAGGGCGGCCAGCTGCGAGCGGCTGCTGTCCGGTGAGCTGCCGCACTAACGCAGTCGGCCAAGAGCGGCACTTCGGGAGCGGCCGCTTCGGCGTGATCCAATTCGAGTGCGCTTCAGATAGGGACTCTGCAGCTCACCAGGTGACCCAGACTCGAAAATCTGTTGGTTGTATCAGCACTTGCTGCATGCGGCGGCTAGCTCGACGTTGCGGCAATTAGGGCCTTCCAGTGTCGTACGTCTTCCTGCTGGATTTCCTCAAAGACTGCTTTGATAGTTTCTTCGAGTAGAAAAATCAATTCATTATTCCCTGCAATTCGCTCAATAGTATTGCCGTGGCTAAACGTGTGCAAGAACTTGAGAATGGATCTAGCCCGTTCTTTGCCAAATAGCTCGGCAGCTCGCTGATCTACAGTCTCTTTCTGGGTGCTTGGTATTCGAGAGAATGTGTAGAGCTCAACAAATCGCCTCAAAGCATTCGGAAGAATAAGCAGATGCTCATGTGCGATCTTGTCGGCGGATGTGTGGAACTTATAAACCTGATCGAACAGGAATTGATACTCTGAGCCATAGCGTGCCAGAGATGCGGGCATGTCTCGCAATTCTGATTGGTTCTCACTGACGCGCTTTACGATGTATAGCCTAGCCTCGCTGTTGTTATCCGGCTTTAGTTCGCGCATCAAATTGAAGAACTCAAAATTGTGAGTAGAGATGAAGAGCTGCTTACATGCAGTCTTCCAGGCCTCGTTTCCATTCGGTTGCTTTACCTTTGTGAAGAACAGATCGTTTATGGCTGAGGTCACCTGAAAAATGTGATTGCTGTCGAGGCTTGAGATCGGATCGTCAATGTAGACAATGGTCTCTTTGAACTCCTCTTCCTTGAGTTCCTTGAGCTTGGTGAGGAAATAGGAGAAAGCAATCGCCGTCCTCTCGCCATCACTAAGATTCTTGGCGACTCCTCCATTTTTTCGGACAAGCTGGAATCGTTCTTGGTTACTCGTATCTTTGGTGACCTCGATCTGAATGGCTTGACTGCCAAGCATTGAAGCAAGCCGCTCATTAATCTGCTCTCGGCCTTGCTGTGCGCGGCTTATTTCTGCTTGCAGCTTCTCGGGCTCGGATTGAAGTCTTCGCACAAAGGAATTAAGCCGGTCTATTCTTGCGGTGAGGATCTTCTTTTTTCTTTCGCGGCCTTCTGCCTCCAGCTTGTCGGACGCCTCTTGAACAAAGTGATTCTTCGCCTTCTTGAGTGCCTCCTTTCGAGCTTGGACAAAGTTGGCGGCTAGGGCGTTGTTCGCCTTGATCACCTCATTGATGGCAGCGAGGGTATTGCTGATGCCTAATTCGATCTCCTCAGAGATCGGGGTCGGATGTATGGGTTTCCTTGGGAACTCCGCCTTGCTTTTCACCTCTTCGGCTAGTGTGCTCAGAGCTGAATTGAATGCCCTGCCCTTCTCTTCGAGCGGTTTGCAGGCTTCGAGATAGGCATCTCTGAACTGTGGATTCAGCTCAGCAGGTCTGGGGAGTTCAATTTTGAATGCCGCAGCAACGACACGTCGCTGAAGATCAAGCACCTTGTTCTTGTGCTCAGCCAGATCTTTAGAGAAGTGGGATCGAAAGGCATCGAGCCTATCTTGCGTGACTGTGTTGCCGCAGAACTCACAAGTGCCTGGCTCAGCATGCAGTCCGAGGCCGCTCTCAATCCATCGCTCAATGGCCGGATTTTCTTCTAGGTGCTTTAGCGTGTTTGAGAACGTCGGTGTAGCTGAGAGCAGGCTATTTGCTTCTTCATGAAGCTTTTTGATGGATGGCGCGCGGTGAACCGGGGAGACTTCCAAAGGCTTCTTTGAATCTGGCGTGAGAGCAAGATCAATGGCGTCCGCCAAATCCTTTTCCGACAATAGTTGAGAGTCATCTAGGAGGCCAATGGCAAGAATATCATTGTCAAGATGTGCTGCATTGTAGGGATCGACCTTGATGCTAAGTCGAATAGTTTGGGCAAAAACTCGTTTGGATTCTCTGATGGCCTCGGTGTGCTCATCGTGTTTTCTGTTGAGCCCTCGGCTGCATTCCTTCGCTGCCTTAACCCTGTCGTTGAGCTTGATGATCCTTCTTTGAGCCTCTTCGGTCTCCTTGCCCAGCAGGAGAATTGCATTGCATTTCCCGGAGTCAAAGGACAGGTTGTGTTTTACGAAATCTGAATTGAAGACGCGAACGGATAGGACGGACTCATGGAAGTTTCGTTCTGTGATGGCATCTGCGCCGCCATTGAAAGTGAATTCGCAGTCTTTGAAGTCCGGGTGAGGAGACTTGTCTTCGAGCTTGGCAAAGAGCCTGGAAAGGGTGGTCTTTCCAGAGTAGTTCCAGCCATAGATCAGGTTCTTTGAGGAAAAATCTTTTGTGCCTGCGGGCTTGGTGTATGTCTGATAGACGCCAAGCTTTCTGATCCGCTCTATGCTTCTGAGCATCTAAGCCTCCCGGGCTTGATTAAATGGAAACGTTTTCGTGATGCCTTTGCTGCTAGATTCGATTCTATGTGAGTTGGGATTGACCGTCATTGCGCAAGCACACATGGCGGCTTTCAAGGCCGAGAGCCTGCTTTCAGGCGGCTGATCTCGTGGTAATGATCGACCGCAACGGGTCGGATCCTGCCGGCCGACTGGGGCATCAGCAGTCGTTCGCGCCGAACGTGGGGCCAAGCGCAATCGAACGGCTGCTGACCGAGGTGCTGCCGCCGCTTGTCGGTATGGCCTTCGAATGGCAGCTGACCGCCGACGCAGTCGCTTGGACAGCCGCATACGAATGACCGGGATCAGTCTGAAGCCGCCTGCCCGCAACCACCATGCCTACCGCCCCTTCCCGCCGGCCACCCCGCAGGAGTGGCGATCATCGAAGACACCGAACGCCCTTCAATCGGAACTTGACGGGCCCAACGCGAGTTCCATGCAGACGTCGATGCCGGCGATCGCATTGGGGAAATCGGCTGACACGGCAACGTCTCGAAAGCCAGCGCGGCGGTACACGGCATGTGCGGCGTGCATGCTGTGGTGACTGGACAAGAGCGCGCGGGCAAAACCACTTCCGCGGGCTTGCGTCAGCAGCAGCTCGATCATCTGTCGACCGACAGCGTGGCCGCGTGCAGCGGGCAGGACGAATATGCGCTTGATCTCGACCGTGGTGCCATCGTGGGCATAGAACGCACCACATCCGACGGGCTCGCCAGCAAGCCTTGCCAGGACGAGGCAGCCGGTTGGCGGGCCGTAGCGGCCTGGCAAGCCTGTCAGCTCCGCTTCCAGGCCCGCAAAAACGGTCGGGTTGTCGACGTTGGCGATCTCGGACATCGTCCAGCGAACGAAGCTGCGGATCAGCACTCGGACCGCCTCGATGTCCTCGGGAGATTCGGCCCGCGCAACGCTGACAACACTTGCTCCATCCCCGGGCGACGGGCTGTCGATCGTTTGCAACGGCATTCGACGGTTCGACACGCGCCTACCCTTCGTGTGCTCGGACGAGGCTCGCCAAGATGTCATTGGCTGGCGTCGGGATGCTGAGGTTCCGACCCATGCGGACCACGGCACCGTTGAGATAGTCGACCTCGGTTCGGCGCCCGGCCTGCACGTCCTGCGACATTGACGAACGATGGGCGGCCGCCTTGGGCAAGACGAATGGCGTCAGCATCTTTTCGAGATACGTGGCGCCATCCGGTGCCAGCGCGAGCCCTCTTTCAGCAAGGACAACCCGGATCGTCTCGTCGGCCACCTGGGTGATCAGGTGTCGGGTGTGTTCATTGCTGACCATCTCGCCGTAGGTCATCCGCGTGATCGCGCCGAGGGCATTGAGGCAGGTGTTGAACAGGAACTTGTTGAGGATCGCGGGTTCGATCTCGTCTTCATAGGTGATCGGCAAGAAACCGGCCTGCCCTCGGGCCACGGCGTCTTTCATGCAGGCTGACGCAGCCCCGAACAACGTGCCCACCCGAATGGGGCTCGCCTGCACATTGACGTTCACGTGCGTGGCGTCGCGTCGTTCGACGCCGATCATCATGATGCTGGAGAACACGGGGATGTCGATCGGCAAGGCGGCTCGTGCCTCGTCGGCCGAGCCCCAACCGTTCTGCAACAGGAGAACGGCCTTCGGAGCCACGGCCGCATCGGCCTGGCGCATCAGGCTCTTCAGCACCGCTGCGACCTGATAGGCCTTCGTGGCCACGATCAGCACGTCGCACGCGATGCTGGCAGGTTCTGGCTCTTCCGCGTCGCTGACCCGGAGCCGATCCGGCGCGATCAGGTGGTCGCCGCACACGCCGGTGACCGAGATGCCACGCTCCCGCAACGCCGACACCGCCGACCCGCGAGCCAGCAAGGTCACGCACTGTCCACACTGGGCCAGGCTCGCCGCCACGGCCAGACCGACCGAGCCACTGCCCAGCACGGTGATGCGCAAGGGCGCCGGGTCGTTCATGCCAGTCCTTCCACCGAGACCAGCCGTGCCGAGCTGCATGCATCTCGCACTGACTTCAGGCCTTGGTAGGTGTCCCCGTTGTAGAACGATTCCCAGGCCTCGAGCGACGGAAACTCAATCAGCACGATGCGTCGCGGTGCCCAGTCGCCCTCGTGGACCTTGAAGGCGCCACCACGTGCCAGATAGCGTCCGCCGGCAGCTTCGAGGGCCGGCTTCACGCCCTGCATGAACACCTGGTAGCGAGCCGGATCTCGAATCTCGACGTCAAAGACCACGTAGGTGCTCATCGCCACTCCCGTTCATGAGCGCGGACCGGCAGGAGCCGGTTGCAGGTGCGCCAGGGCCGAACCCAAGCCAATCTTCGTCTTTTCGAGATCGGCAATCAATGGCCCGTCATCGACCCGATGCTTCGGCTGCCGAACCCCTGGGCATGGCCGGAAGGCCGCAGCCGTGAGGCGTCATTCGGCCTTCAAGCCCAGACGCTCGACAACACGCGCCCACTTGTCGGTCTGCTCGCGCAGCCGCGTGGCCGCCTGGTCCGGCGTATTGGGCACGAAGGCCAGGTCCATGGCCAGCATCCGGGCCCGAACATCGGCCTGCGACAAGGTCGCGCTGAAGGTCTCGTTCAGCGCCGCCACCACCGACGCAGGCGTGCCCCGGGGCGCCATCAACACCTGCCCGAAGCTGGCCTCGAAACCAGGCACGCCCGCCTCGTCCATCGTCGGCAGATCCATCGCGATGGGCGAACGCCGCGACGAGGTGACGGCCAGACCCGTCAACTTGCCGCTCTTGACATGAGGCATCACCGTTGGCGTCGCCAGGAAGCCGCAGTGGACGTTGCCTGCCATGAGGTCCTGCAGCGCCGCGACAGGCCCCTTGTAGGGAATGTGGGTCATGCGCAGCCCGGTGGCCGACAGGAACATCTCGGCCGTCAGGTGGCCGGGCACGCCTTGCCCGCCCGACGCGTAGGAAAGGTCATGCGTGCGTGCATGGCTCACCAGTTCAGCCACCGACCTGACCGGCACCGACGGATGACACGCCAGCGTCTGCGCAGAGTTCGCCAGATAAAGGACAGGCACCAGATCGACATCGGCCTTGAACCGAAGGTTCTGGTAGATGCGCGGATTGACGGTGACCACGGTGTCCACGGTCACCAGCAGCGTGTGGCCATCGGGCGTCGCGCGTGCAACGGCCTCGGCACCCAAGTTGCCCCCGGCGCCGGGCCGGTTCTCGATCACCAGCGCCTGCCGATACGCCGCCTGGAACGGGCCATCGACCATGCGGATGATCTGGTCGTTGTTGGCCGGCGGAAAGGCCGAGATCACGGTGACCGCCCGGTTCGGCCAGTCCTGCGCGACGGCAGGAACGACGGCGGTGGTACCGAGGGCGAGCGTGGCCGCCACGATCAGTGACAAGGTGCGCATGAGAGTCTCCGGTGGTGAAGGGTCGGCCGGTGCCTGACCCTGTTCATGAGTGGAACCCTGCGGCCATGCGTCCGTAAGATGCCACGAACATCTGGGGCATGACCGCCGGCTATACCCAGCGGTCCCCAGCTGTCCCCACGCTGCACGGGAAAACACAGATGAGACTGACCCAGATCCGCGACTTCCTGGCGGTCGTCGACGCCGGCAGCATCAGCGCGGCAGCGCGCCAGCTCGGCGTGTCCCAGCCCGGGCTCACCAAGAGCCTGGGGTCGCTGGAGGCAGAGTTGGGTGCCCTGCTGCTGACACGTTCGCCGACCGGCGTCACGCTCACGGCGCTGGGAAGGATGTTCCATGTGCGGGTGCGCGCGGGTTACGCCGAACTGGCGAAGGCGCAGGAAGAGATGGCGCGCGAAGCCCGGGCACAGGTGGCCATTGGTTTCGGCCCCTTCTTCGCCGCCCGGGTCGTGCCACTGGCCGTGCTGCGCTGGCGCGAGAAGTTTCCAGACGTGCAACTGCGCCTGGTCGAAGGCCTGCGCCATGCCACCGGTCCGATGGTGCGAGATGCAACCCTGGACATGAGCCTCGCGCCACGCGCGACACCGGATCAGGAAGACCCTGCCATCCGCTTCAAGCCGATCGCCCACCTCGAACAGGTCGTGGTCGCACGCCGGGGACACCCGATGGCGAATGCACGGTCGGCGAGCGATCTGGTCGGCCAGGCCTGGATCAGCAACCTGCGACGCGCGACGACCGCCAAGACACTGCTCGCGATCGGCGCGAGCGAACCGCTGCAGATCACCGAATGCGAGTCCTTCAGCGCCATGCGCACCTTGCTGGCCGAGTCGGACCTGCTCGCCGTGGTGCAACACCCTTTCCTCGACATGCCCCAGGTGACCGAGGTTCTGGAGCCGCTCCCGATCGCCGAGCGCTTGCCCGGCATCACCGTGGGCTTGCACACCCGCGCCGACGCCCCCTTGACACGACCTGCTGCTGCGCTGGCACGTCTGGTGTCCGACATCGGCCGGCGTGAGTTGCAACGCCCGACAACGCCGACTCGCTAGGAATGTTTATCTCCAGGCTAAGTCTGCGAATGGTCTGTATCCACTGATCACCTGGCAGCCGTCTCCACAATCAACACATCGGCCGAGATGCCTAGCCCTTTATGCAGTCGGCGGATCATGGCCAGCGTCAGCGGACGCTTGCGGCTCAGGACTTCGTAAACCCGGTTACTTTTACCAATGAGCGGTTCGAGATCTTTGACGGACAAACCACTCTGGTCCATCCGGAATTTGATGGCTTCCACCGGATCAGGCGCAGGAATCGGCAAGTGCTTGGACTCATAGGCTTGCACCAACGTTGCCAAGATGTCCAGCCGATCCCCCTCTGGCGTACCCAGATCAGGATCAGACTCCATCAAAGACGAAATCTCTTTGAGGGCAGCCTTATAGGCTGCTTCGGTGTGGACGGGGCGAATATCCATGTTTACCTCAGTGGCCTGTCAGGCCAATTCGACCGTTTCTGCATTCACGGTGTCGTACTCCTTGTGGGTGCCGACAAACTTCACGTAGACGATCTGCAACTTGTACGAAACAGCCACGATCAGCCGGTAGTCATTTCCCTTGATATTGAAGACCACACGACGGTTCTTCAGGATGCTGGCGTTACGGTACTGCGCCTTGATGTCAGCGGGCTGCGCCCAGGCCGCAACCGCAGCTTCCGCGTACCACGCTTTGAGTGGCTCCTCGGCATCAGGGTAACGATCCCAGAAAGCTCGAAGGGTAGACACGGCAATCACTCTCATACGCGTATTGTAGTCCCAAAATGGGACTTCATCAAGAGACCTCCAGATTCGGTGGATCACCACCGCTTCCCAAACTCAAGCCAGAGTAGGGACTGCGAAAATACTTCTCACGAATCGCCTGGTCCATCGCTTTTCGACGCGCCGCCCTCTGATCAGGACTTAGCACCTTGATCTGTTCTCGTGTAAGCGTGGTCGACGTCAACCAGTCAAATGGCAATCCACGCGGCTGCGCGCCAGGCGTGACGCCTCCATCAACACGGACTTGAGCAGCCTCCTCGACCAAGTTCGCCATTCGTGGCAACTCGCGTTCGGGTAGTCCTTGAGCTCGATCCAGAACTCTGCGTGACGCGTCCGGTGGCTGCAACTGGGGCGGCTCTGCAGGTTCTTCCCGGGCCGGTGATGTCCTCATGCGCATCCGGATCCGCCGCAGGGTCGTCCGGAACGTCCCCAGCGTGAACACCAGCCCCGTCGCGGCCAACGCATTCACCAGAGCGGCGTGCGTCACGCCCCGCGCGATCGCGGCCTCGACCATGTCGACGATCTCCCGCAACTGCGCAGCCTTCGGGCGGTCGCTCCCGACCGCGAGCTTCTGAAGCAAATCCAAGCGCTGTTGGGCGACTGATGCATTCATCTGAACCTCCGAGGTCGCAGATCCTATACAGCTCCGATCGATTTTTGTTCACCGTCTGTCGCGGTTTGATCGTGCTCCGCTTCCGACCTGACTCGAAATGTTCGACCCCTGTTTCACACCTGTTCGACCGACCGGCGCACCGCAGCCCGGTTCAAAACCTCCGAAGCACGATGAGACGTGTCCGACACGTTGCTACGCAACGAGTCGTCCAGTCTTCGTGCCCAAAGGGTGGACCCTTTGGAAACCCCACCGGCGTCCCGCCAATGCCATGTCGCCTACCGGCGACAAGACCGCATGGAGGAGCCGGCCGGGTCAGCTTCAGCGCGTACCGATGGGCGCTCGGCCGAGGAGCCTCGAATAACCCAAGGGCACTTCAAGCCTCAAGACCGGATTGGGGGTCGGGGGTGAGGAATCGGCCCAAGCCGATTCCGAGGGGCGAGCGGGGCGAAGCCCCAGCCCCTGGGGGCGTGCGCGCCGTGGCGCGCAGGGTCGGGCCCCTGGGGGCCCTGTTATCCACAGGCTTGTTTAGAAGGTCGGTTTGAATAAGCCCGCCGATTAAGTGAATTTCTTCCCACGGATTAAGTTTCTGGGCTTGCGTCCGGTACCTGGGCACAAGCCGACTGCCGAATGCTTGGCTTTCTGGGTTTCTCGGGAATTGCGGTTCGTCGAGGCATCGCCAGGTATCCGGCTGCGACCATCGCGGTTATTCGAGCGGTTTCGGGCGGCTTCTGGACACACCATCCCACGCGAGGTGGCCGGTATGACTGGGTCGTGGGGCGCTTCAGGCGTTCGGCGGGTCGCCCAGCCGGCGGCGGGCTTCCGCGTAGCAGCGCTCCCGGTCCCAGTCGAGGTGCTCAGCCTTCATCGAGCTGGCCAGGCGCACCACGGCGATCTGGGCGGCACTGGCACCGATCGGCTGCGCCTGTCGGCGCCTGCCGGGCCCGAAGCCCAGCGGGCCCGGGCGCGAGCGGCCCACGCTTCCCTGCCCTGCTCTCGCGGCTGGCGCGGTTGCGTGGACCTGCGCCGCTCGGCGGCGCTTCATGGCTCGGCGTCGTTCCACCGTCAGGCGGGCCAGCAGCCCAAGATCCTCGAAGAGGGTCGGCGTCAACCAGCGCACGGCTACCTGGTTGACGATGGTGGTGCTGCCGTCGGATTGCTCTACGACGGCGTGCCGGCGCTTGGTGCGCAGGTAGCCGACGTGTGCGAGTTCGGAGATGACGCCCTCCACCCGGCCGAGCGACAAGCCGGTTCGTGCGGCGATCTCGTCGACGGACGGGGGGCGCAGCCCTTGGCTGCCGCCGACGACGCATTGCAGCGTCACCAGGTCGACGTGCGCGAGCAGGAATTGCAGCACGAGGACATGAGCGCAGCGTCGCTCAGTCCGCTTGCGGCGGTTGCTGCGGACCCTTCGCAGCCGCATCAGGCGAGGCGAGCGCAGCCAGTAGTGGTCAGCGCAGCGCTCCACGGCGTGCGTCAGCAGGATCGGCAGTTGGCGCGCCTGGCAGGCCTTGACCATGTGCTCTGTGCGAGCGGCGATGAAGTCGCCGAAGCCATCGAACCGCGCGCGCGAGGGGGCACAGTCGGTGGGCCAGGCCACCGACTTGTCCTCGGGCACGTTCGACGGGGTTGCCGTCACGCACGTGGCCCTGCTGGCGGGGGCGCGGCGGCCGGTGCCGGCGTGCCCTCAGCAGGGCGTGCCGCTGGATCGGGCTGGCGCACCATCTGGTCCGAAGCCGGCACCTCGGCCGCACGTCCCCGCAATGCACCGCGGTTCCTTCCTAGCCGCTCGTCGAGCAGCTCGGCGCGGCGCGCGTCCATGGCCATGTTGAGGGCTGGATCGGTGAATGTGAGGCGCAGGCCCGCTTCGGCCGCCACACGGGCCGCCTGCAGCCGGAACACGGGCGGGCCGGCCAGGTCCAGCGTGGCCCCGAAGCGGGCCTGCGCCAAGCGCAGGCCGGCCTCGATCAGCTCGTGCTCTGGACGCAGCACGACGATCGCCTGGACGTCGTCGCGCAGCACATCATCGGCGCCCCGCCTGTACAGGATCTGGCCGCCGGACATCACCTCCCATTTGAGGCTCGGCTCGCGCCAGATGATCTCGTTGGCCGGTGCGGCTGCATCGGCCGGACGGATCACACTCGACTCATCGGTCGCCGGCGGCAATGTGTTCACGCGCGTGCGGCGGAGTTCTTCCAGCGCCTGTTCGTCACCTTGCGAGGCGAGTCGGCGCAGGTAGTCGTTGAAGCTCGGCACCGCGATCTGGCGGAGCGCGTCGCGCTCCTTCGTCACGGCCGCGCCCAGGTGCGCGAGGGCCAAAGCCCGACCCGCACGCGCGGCCGAGATCGCCGCCTTGCGCTCCGGCCGCCGCAGGGTCCGATCGCCGGCCGCACGCTGGCGTGCCGCCTTGAAGGCGTCCTGGATCGCGGCCTTGCGAAGCTGCTCCGACTCGCGCTGGGCCTTCCATGCCCGGCGCTTGCTGGCCAACACCCCTTCTCGCTCGACCACGTACGTCTGCCAGAGCCGGGCGCGCGGCAGCTCCCGCGCGCGAAGGATCGGATCGCCTCGTCGCTGTCGGGCGTGACAGTCACGCAAGATGGCCGAGGCCTCCTGCCAGGGCAGCCGCAGCTCACGGGTCAGGAAGTCGGCGACGTTGAGCCGCTGCGAACCGACCTTGATGCGGGGGCTGCCGTCGGCGGCCGTCAGCACCTCGTACTTCTGCACCAGCACGCCGTGGCTGTGCGACAGCTCAGCGAGTAGGCGCGTCGCATCGAGTTCGCGGCGGATGGTCGCGAACTCCTGCAGGTCCGCTGCGACCTGGGCTCGCTGCGCCTCGCGCGCGTCCCGGGCGAGCTGCTCTATCGCGCTGTCGGCGTGCCGGCCGGTGCGCTCTGCTCTTTCATGGCGTTCATCAGGCCATCGCAGTGGGTCAGCGACTCGGGCTGTTGGGTGCTCCACACCACGACTCGCATCACCCGGCAGAAGCACCGGAGCTGCTCCGGGCCCGCGAACCACAGCGAGGACGGGCAGGTCTCGCAGACCGTTGCCTGCTGCGGCAAGCGGCTGCGGCCCAGCATCTGCAGGGTCGGACTGACCATCCCATGGACCGTCAGGTTCACCGGGGTCGGTGCCGGCGCCAGGGAACCGCCCGGCGGGACGTCCGAGGTCGTCGCCGGCGACGGCTCGGTCGTCACCTCGTCGAGGGGCGTTGTCGCGGTGTTGGTCGCGGTGGGGGTCGCGGTGGGAGTCGTCGTCATGGCCTTCCTGGTGTCGGAGGTAGAAGGTTCGGTGCAGGTGTTCGAGCACCTGCGCCTGCTGTTCCGGGCTCAAGGCCCGGTGCCGGTCCATCGCCTGTCCGTTGGCGAGGTACTTGACTTCAAGCGCGCGGCTCTCGCGCCACTGATCCAGCAGCCGGGAGATCTCGGCGGGCACCTCCCGTGGCCCTTCGACCTCGGTGTACTCGGGCTGCACCTGGGCCATCAGCTCGCGCTGCTTGTCCTCGAGGGGGCGTGCCAGGAACTCGCTGGAGAAGACGTATTCCTTGAGGTTGATGCCCTTGGCTGCGCCGAAGGGCTTGACGTTCCAGTAGGCGTCCTCCCGGCCGGCATGGCGTTGCCGGACTTCACCGAACTCGGCCAGCAGCCGACGGAGGTCCGCGTCACTGCGGATGTCGCGCGCCAGGATCTGTTCGAGCAGTTGCTCCTTGACGTCCCGGTTCCCTTGCCCGAACGCGTCGCCGCTGTAGCGGCTGATCATTTCGGAGGCGTCGGTGATCTGGACCCGGCGGTGGTCCTTCGGGCTGGCCAGCCCGAAGCGCGCGTTGACGCTTTCCTGCCAGGCGTCGATGAACTGGATGTTGGACTTGACGAAGCCCAGCGGCTCCAGATGCCCACCCGTCAGCAGGTTGCGCTTGGGGATGACCACGTGGATGTGCGGCTTGCGCTCCACCAGGTCGCCGGTCTTCTGGTCGATGTAGGACTTCATGCGCGGCAGGTGTGCCTCGGCATAGAAGCAGTACTCGCCTGGCTGGTAGGCGTTCCCGAAGACGAATGCTTCGAACTCCCGGGCGATGGCGCGCAGGGTCTCCGGGTCGACGTGGTCCTCGCGGAACGCGAGCGTGATCGAGAGGTATCGGGCCTGGCCATCTTGCTTGGCGATCGACTGCACCACGGCATCGGTGAACTCCAGGCTGCCGGCCAGCACGACGCGATCGTCGAGCTGGTCACGGGTGTGCCGCCGGCCCTCCTTGCGGCCGTGCTCCAGGTACTCCTTGACGCCGTCCTCGCGGCCATCAACCCTGATCAGCACGGCCCATCCCTCCATGACCCATCACCCCCTGCAGGAAGAGTTCGATCCAGGCCAGGTGATCCAGCACGGACAACATCGAGGCGTCGCTGACCTGCCCCGACCGATGAGCGGCATGGACCGCGGCCGCCAGCTGGTTGAGGCTGTGCCCGGTCTTGTTGATCGCATGCAGCAGCACCGGCCGGCGCGTGTCGACGATGAGCGTGGTGCGATTGGTCAGCACGCATTGCCGGAAGAACTCGGACTGAGACAGGCCCGAGGCCCGAAAGCGCTCGCTGTAGGCGAGCCAGTCGGCTTCGCCCAATCGCACGCTGACCTTGCGCTCCAGGCGCACAGCCGGCTCTGCTTTCTTCTTGGCCATGGTCAATGCCTCCCGCCGACGCACCCACTGGTGCACGTCTGGGCAGGCGGCTGGCCCGCTACCACAAGGGGTCGTGTCTGCATAGAATCCACCTGCGTTCGCCGCGCTGGTTTGCCCAGTTCGGCTTCGATCGCACAAAGGGCTACCCACCCGCTTGTTCTGCAAACGGCAAGGGCGTCCCGTTGACGCGGCCTTCAAGCTGCGTCAGGTCAAGGTCCTCGAAGGCCACCAAGGCCGCCTGCCACACAGACCGGGAAGTCAAGCCGTGGCGGGCGGTTTTTTTTCGTCTACATCGGGCGCTCCACTTTCGGCTGCACGAGCTGGACGGGTTGCATGCGCATCACCGCTTGATCACCCACAAGGCCAGCGCGACCAGTACGGCAGCCATCGCTGCGGTCGCCAGGCAGTCCACCAGTCGCTCCTTCCGCGACGGGGCGGCCCTCACCCGTTCCATGCGCGCTGCAAGTACGTCCATGGCCCCTGCCGTGGACACGGCGAACTCGCGTCGAGCGTGCTCCGCCGCCCGCAGTGCGACCTCGCCCCGAAACGCATCGGAGCTGCGCCCGACGATCTCGGCGAGCTGTGCGGTCTCGCTACGCAGAGCCTGCAGCGTGGCCGTCAGGCGTCGATCGACGCCGTCCATCAAGGTCGCGACATCGCGCTGTGCGCGGGCAAGTTCGGTTTGCTGACGCACGATTTCCAGCTGCTCGCCCATCAGCTCCGCCAGGACCGCTTCCCGCAGTTCCTCGGCCGACGGGATCGCACCCGGACGATCGATCGGACGATCGAGCTTCTGCGGTGACAGCTGTGGCGATGCCACGGCCGCGATCTGATCGGTGCCGTTCACGGCTGCTCCATCTCGGCAGAGGCTGCGTTCACCAGCGCCTCGAACGCCACTTGCAGGCGCGGCTCCATGCCGGCGGCCAGTCGGCGCAGGCCTTCGATGCGCACCAGGTCATTGCGTCTCGGACCCGGCTTCTCGGCGGCAATCGCACTGCGGTAGTCGGTTCGATCCTGGCTGATGGCGTGCACGGTCATGCCCAGCTCGGCCGCAATCGAGAACACCGCGCTGTGCGGGATCACCACCTCGGGTCGCAGGTCAAAGGCGCGCAGTTGCTCGTGGTACTCGACGATCGGCGCGAAGTCCCGCCGCAGCATGCGCTCGACGGACTCACGGCCCTGTTGTCGGACCATGTTGAAGACCACGCGGATGCGCTCGGGCTGCACGCCCAGTTCGGCCAGCAGCGCAATCGTCTTGATCGTGTCGGCCATCTGCTTGTTCGCCGGCACGACGGGGACGATGAAGAGGCCGAAGTCGGTCTGAGCGCCCTCGGCCTCTTCAAGCCAGTGCAGGTACTCCTCGACGTTGGACGCGCCCACGTCGACGATCAGGGACTCGCCCAACAGCAGTCGCTCATGGATGCGGCTGGCTTCACTGGCCAGCACCACCTCCACGGCCTCATCACCAGCCTCATCGGCGTTGATGGACTCCATCATGGCCACGGCATGGCCTGGCAGGCGCGGCGCCAGCAGTTGCCGCGTCAGCGTGGTCTTGCCCACGTTGCCCGAGCAGTTCAGGACTGCCAGGCTGAGGTGAGGGTCGTTCGTCATCGCATCACCTGCTGGGTCGTCGACGGTTGAGGGGCTGGAGACATCGGGGCGATGTCCGGGGTCATGGGGGCGCCGTCAGGAGAGCCAATCTCGGGCCCTGGCTGAGCCGGCCCACCGAGGGTCAGACGTGAGATCTGCGACCTGATCCGCTCGCCCAGCGACGGCCTGGGCACTTCCCCTCGCGCCATCTGGTCCTGCACCTCCACACCGGCCCGCAGGCGCTCGGACAACCTCGCCATGATCTCGGTCTGCGTCGCCTGAGGCAGGTGCTCGATGGCCTGGGCCACCACGGCCCTCACGCTCGCGACGGTCGGCGATTCCAGGCCGGCTGGCCGACGATCTGGCGCGGCCAGCGGATCAGGCCTTGCCGTTCTGTCCCGCTGCGGCGCGGCCTGGGGTGCTGCACCGGCCGAGATCTTCAAGGCCTGATCGCGTTGACGCTTCGCAGCGTCCAGCAAGGCAAGGTCCGATTCCTTGGGTTTGAAGCCGTGCACCTGCACGCCGGCCAGACTGGCCTCCAGCCAGGCATGGCGGCGAAAGGTCTCGCTGCCCTTGACGGTGACCGAACTCCACTGCTTGGCCAAGGCCACCGCGACCATGTCGCCAACCGTCGTGCGGTCCTCCAGCGGGCTGGTGAGCTTCGGGCCCTTGTCCACGAAGTGCGGCGTTCCCTGTCCATCCTTCTTGCCCGGCGCTTGTTGCTGTGCGTGCCAGTACGAACCGTCACGCACGACATAGCGAGCCGCCACGGCCGCAGGCACCGCATAGCCGGTCTTCGCCAGGATGGGCTCGGGCACCGAACGTTTCGCGGTGTCTGGTTCCCGGCCTTCGACACCTTGCGTCGGCGAGTACGCCCTCGCCGTGCCAAGTGCCGCGACCGGTGTCGGGCTGGGCTCGATGAGGTTCTCGGCGTCCTCGCTCCGCGTCGGCGGTACCACGGCTGCTGACGGGTTCGCAGGCACCGTGGGCGCCGACACGAGGACAGTCGGCTCGGCCACAGGTTCACGTCGCTGCAACGGCGGCACGCCTTCCGCGATCCATCGCTGAAGCGGCGCCGGGTTCAAATCCCCCGGTACGAACCACGACTTGCGCAATGGATCCCAGAGGGCGCCCCGCTCGCGGGCTTCGTCCTTGAGGTGGAAGGGCACCTTCAGGTAGGTCCGGGACTCTGCAGGCCAGAGGTGGACCGACCGGTCCGGATACCGCTCGCGGAAGGCCTGCTCCACCACCTGAAGGTTGCGTCCACTGAACGAACAGGCGATGGTCATGCCGGTGGCCTCATGCAAGGCTGCGGCCGTCGCGTAGTCCTCCGCGATCCCGATGGGTTTCGTCACATCATCGGAACCGATCAGGAAGAAGCAGCCTCTCGATCGGGCACCGTCGCTGACGATCTCCTCGCCGTGTTCCGTGATGCGCAGCAGACTCCACAGGCGGCCGTCGATGTCCGACAGCGGCACGACCAGATTGCCCTGTTGGTCCTGTCTGAGACCATGGCTCTCGACGGCGAATGCGGACAGGTAGGGGTGACTTGAAGTCGCGGCAGGCAAGAGGGCCCACTCCTGCGCTTCTCTGGCCGCCATGCGCTCCTGTCTGGATGGCACCGCGGCACCTGCGTTCGCACCGATGCGTTCCGGCTCTGGCTCACGGGTCGGCTCGCTCGCCATGGCGCCATCAGGCGGACGAACACCATCGACCGGGCCATCCGCTGGCGAACCGGGTGATTCGATCGTGGGTGGGGTGTTGCCGGCGAGGTCAGCGACCGGCTCCGTGCCAGCGCTGTCCACACGGAACTGCGCGTCGGACGTGGCCGGGAAGATCTGCTGGACCAGTCGGTCGTCGCGCAATCCCTGCGCGACGCTCTCGATCACCTGCATCAATGCCCAGGCCTGCAAGGGATCGACTTGGGTCCCGAAGCTGTGCCGCCAGGCATGATCCATGGCCGCCGGATGGAGCCCTCGGGTCAGCTCCCGGCGATGTTCGCAGGCCAGGCAGTAGACCTCCTCGGCGCGTCGGTCGAGGGTCTCGGTGGCGTAGACATCTTCGCGTTCAACGAGCTGCCACCATTGGCCGATCAGACCGTCGCTGCCACGTGCGGCGATCAGGGCGTCGAGGACGGCCCGCTTGTCGTCTGCGGAGAGAGCAAGAAGTCCGGAATGTCCAATTCCTTCGTGTTCGAGAGATCGAGTGAAATCCTCTTCCCCGAGAACATGTGCGGCAAGGGAACAGAAAACGGTGTTTCGGGTGGGGTCGAAGCAGGCCTTGCGGCCGGGCTCGTTCCACTCGCGTCGGGCTTGCTCGAAGTTGGGTCCATAGACATCACGAAAGTCCTGTTCGGTTTCAAGAATGAGGATGTTCAGCGGAAACTTGCCGCCAGGCGCGAAGCCTTTGTACTCCGCCAGGAATTCAGCGACAAGCTCTTGTGCCCGCTGGCGGCTGAGGGGAGCGGCGGCCTGTGTCGGCAGCACACCCATCGGCGGCGCCTGATCGATCCCAGCCACCAGTGGCGCAGGCGCCTCGACGACCTGGACCGCCTGCGGCTGCTCAAGATGCACCTCGGCTTCGCGCTTGACGTTCTGCGCAAGGCCCAGGATGTGATCGGCGATGCGTTCGGCATCGCGTGCCGCACGGAAGATCTCGTGCTTGTCGTCCTTCAACGACTTGACCCATGAGCCCTGGTAGGCCGCATGCCGATCCGGGTTGAAGGGCACGCCCAGTTCGGCCGACAGGAACAGGCTGGCCATCTGGGCCCGCAGTTCCTCGCGGGCATAGGACTCGCTGCCGAACGAACCCGACAGGTCACGTCCCAGGCGCGTCGGATGCCCGCTCCAGTGGGCCAGTTCGTGCAGCGCCACCTCGTAGTAGTCGAGCGGCTGATCGAAGGCCTCACGCACCGGCAGGTGGATCTCGTCGGTCGACGGCCGGTAGAAGGCGCGGTCGACCTGGTCGTGCAGGATGCGCGCACCGCTGCCGGTCAGCACGTCCTCGGCTGCCTGCACCGATGACCAGCCCTCCCCGCGCGCTGGCGGCTGCCAGGGCTCGATGCCGTCGATCTGGCTGGCATGGAAGACCGTGGCGTAGAACACCCTGGGCGTCTCCAGCTTGACCTTGCGCCGGGCGTCCTTGCCGCCGGCCGGGTCGTTGATCTCTTCGTCGAACTTCCAGTACTCCACGCCGGTCCCGCGCTCGCCTTTGCGGACTTGCCAGCCACGCTCCTGCGCCTGCTTGTAGGTGCACCAGCGCGGATCCTGCGTGCCCATCGCCTGGGCCTTCATCAGCAACCACATCGCATTGCCGCCGCGATAGGCGCGGCCCGTCGTCGCGTTGTGAGGCAGCGCCAGGAAGGAGCCCGCCCGATCAGGTCTCCACGGTTTCTGCCAGGGCGCGGAGCCTTGCTCGACCAGCTTGACGATCTGGTCGGTCAGGTCCTGCCGAAAGTCGCGGCGCGCCGCCGGACCGCTCCGGTCCGTGCGATCAGTTGGATCAGCGGCCATGATCGACCGGCTCCTGTTCGTCGTCGGGGACGTAGGTCGTGCTCAGATCCGACTCCGGCAGGTCCGCCTCGTCGATCGACACACCACCCACCGCCGCGTCTGGGTCGGCGCGGTCGACGGGTGCGGGTGTCGAGGACTGGTTCGGCGTGTTCATGGGCGCTCCTGTGGTGGTTCAAGCGACGGCTTCAGCACGGTCCTCGTCGGCCGTCTCGACGAAGGTGTTCAGACCGGACGTGGCTCCGGCCGCAGGCGACCGCAGCGGTCGCCCAGGCGGGGTCATGCCCAGCGCAGACAGGATCTCGGCCACGTCCCAGCGCACGTCATGCGGCGCCAGTTCGGCCAGGTCATGGGCGAGGCCGTCGGCCACCACCTGCAGCAGCTCCGGGCTAGCCTGGGCCTGGTCCAGCGCAAGCAGCTCGGCTGCCGTCATCGGCCGATGCGTCACCGGCACGCGGGCACGTTCGTTCACGCCGGCATGCCATGCGGCGATGTCGATGCAGGGGATGTCGTTGACGCGCAGCTCGCCGGCCTGGCGAGCCGCATCGAGCTGCTCGCGCGTGGGCAAGCACTCCCCCAGCGAGGCCAGCATCGGACTCACCGACTTCAGCCGATCGACGAAGACCGGGTCGCTGTAGAAGTAGGCCTTCTCGCACCGCATCGGCTTGCCACGCCCAAGGATGATTTCCTCGTGCTGCGGCATTTCCTTCAGTTCCTGCTCCAGCATCAGCGGGCGACGCTGATCGGACACGGACACCGACCCGCCGCCCTTGCCCAGGCCGTGTGACCGGCTCACCGAGGCGTTCTTGAGCGTGAAGGTGCCCAGCGAGGCCGACACGTCCTTGGCCTCCTGGTCATCGCGCGGCGGGAAGACCACCTGCAGGCCGTGGTTGCGCACCAGCGTGCTGGTGTTCTGCTTGCCGTACACCTCCGGCGCTTCCATCTGCGAGATCGCCTGCACGATGGTCAGCATGCGCAGCCCGTAGCCGGCGATGAAAGCGTTGCCGGTGTTGATCGCATCGATGCGGCCCATCGACGTGAACTCGTCGAGCACCAGCAGGCACTGATGGCGAACCGTGGGGTCCTCGCCCGGGGCCTTGTCCATGTTCTCGTCGATGAGCTGGGCGAAAAACAGGTTGGCCAGCATGCCGGCCACGGCGATGTCACGCGCAGGCAGGACCAGATAGATCGACATGCGGCGGCGGCGCACCTGGCGGATGTCGAAGTCACAGGCGCTGGTGGCCGCGTCGACGATCGGGTTGCTGAAGATGCGCAGACCGGTGTTGAAGGTCGAGGAGATGCTGCCCAGCGTCTCGTCGGGGGCGGAGATGACGCGCGCGAAGGCCGCGACGCAGTCGGCCGACAGCCCCGGCTCGTTGGCCAGCAGGTGCAGGTGATCGCGCAGCTTGCGGGTGGCACTGGTGCCACGGCGCAGCACCTCGCCGAGGGTGCAGCGCTCGCCCCGGTCGATCAGGTAGAGGGCCACGGCCTGGAACAGGTCAGCCGCCGCGTCGTAGAAGAAGCGGTGGCGTGGGTCATGCGCGTGGAACAGGCGCGCGCCGATGCGCTGCAGGGCCGGCACACGCTGGTGGGCGGCACTCGCGGCGATCGCTTCGAGCGGGTTCCAACGGTGCGTGCTGCCGTGCTCGTCGAACGGTGCCCAGCGGTAGACCGCCTGGCCGCAGGCCTGCCGGAAGCGCGATGTCAGGTCGAAGTTCTCGCCCTTGATGTCGAGCGCCACGACCGAGTCCGGGTAGGCCAGCAGGTTGGGGATGATGACCGCCACGCCCTTGCCGCTGCGGGTGGGCGCGGCCAGCATCACGAACTCGTCGCCGTTGAACACCAGGAAGCGGCCCTTGCGTTTGCCCACGATCACGCCAGGCCTGGTCGTGGGCCGTCCGAGGGCTTCGTCGAGCAGGCCACTGGCGCGGATCTCGCCCGCGTGCGCGAAGCGCGCACTGCCATGCAGCTCGCGACGACGCCCGGCCAGCACGCCAAGGGCAGCCACGATGACGGGCGCCACCGACACCGCCACCGACAGGGCCGTGCACACCACCAGCGCACGCCGCACCGCTGGCACATCACCGAAGGCGAGCCAGTAGTCGCGCAGCGTCAAGATGCCTTCCGTCCCGGGCGGCAGCTTCTGCCACCGTGCGAAGGCCAGTCCGCCCACGAACTGTCCCAGTGCCAGCAGGCCCGCGCCCACCACCACCGCGGCCCCTGCGCCCGCCACGACCTTGCGAACGTTCATGACGGCATCCCCTGCAGCCGGCGCTTGGCGGCCGGGTCGAAACACACCTGCGTCAGCGCATGGCGCTCCATGAACAGCACCACGTCGATCGTGCTGCGCACCTCACGCTGCACATGGCTCCAGTCCATCGTCTGACCGACCGGGCTCTGCTTGACCAGCGTGGCGATGCGCGCGTAGGCCGACAGAGCATCGTTGGCATGGACCGTGGTCATGCCGCCGGCATGGCCGGTGTTGAGAAGGGTCAGGTAGTCCCAGGTCTCGTTGCCGCGCAGCTCCGCCAGATAGACCCTGTCGAACTTCATGCGCAGCGTGGCCTTGACGATCTCGGTGGCCGACAGCGCATCGCCATAGAACAGGTGGACATGGTTGGGCTGGCAGGTCAGCGGCAACTCGTGCGTGTCCTCGATCGTGGCCAGGCGCAGGCGCGGATCGACCAGGTCGGCCAGCGCCTTCATCAGCGTGGTCTTGCCCGAGCCCGTGCCTCCGACCAGGACCACGTTGAAGGCACGGGCCACCACGCCACGAAGGAAGGCTCCCACATCGCGCCGCGCGAGGGCATCCAGCAGATCCCGTTCCTGCTCAGGCAGGCCGTCCGTGGCCTTCTGCGGCAGCGACTCGCCCTTCTGCAACTCGGTTCCATCGGCCAGCAGGTGCCGGAAGTTCGACAGTCGTCCGGAGGCGATCAGTTCATCAAGCGTGAACCGCCGCACGCTGGGAATGCGGATCGTCAGGGAGACCGTGCCCGGCTCGCAGGCCGGCGGGATCACCACCTGGCCACGCTGACCGTCCGGGAGCGTCACCGGCTTGATCGGCGACAGGCTCGACAGCGGTGGCTGCACCTTGGCGAAGATCGTCAAGGCTTGCGCGAGCTTGTTCAGGCGGTCCAGGCTGCAAGGCTCCAGCTCGTGCCGACGCCAGGTGCTGCCGGCTTCCACCCAGGCTTCGCCCGGTCGATTGACGACCACCTCGGTCACGCCGGGCAGGTCCAGCAGGGCCTGGATGCCGCAGACGCGAAGCAGACTGCGCACCGTGATGCTGGAATCCGGCACGGCGGTGCGAGCAGGATCAACGGCGTTGAAGCTCATAGACCTCCCCGAAGTCGACGTGGCGCGCCACGTAGATGTGCACCACCGCACCCTGGTCGACATAGCCCGTCGGCGGGATGTTGATGGTGTTCTTGAGGGTCTCTTCAGCCAGCGTGCTGGCCGTGCTGGAGGCGCCGCCCAGCACCACGGTGGAACCGGTCCTCGCGGCCGATGGCTGGCTCATGGCCTGACCCACGTCCCCCAGGAAGGACACCAGCATGGCGCCTCCGAAGCGCTCCCAGAAATGAGCGTCGGTCCAGGCCGGGATGCCGCTACCGCCCTGCGGGTCCGTCGCCGGCGAGTCGAGCTGAAGGGTCACGCGGCCGTCGTCGATCGACGTCCACAAGGCGAAGACCCTCGCCTGTCCTTGCATCAGCGCCGTTTTCTGTTCGCCGATGGCCGTCGCACCCTTGCGCAGCAGAAGCATCCGACCATTGGCGGAGTACACGTCCTGCATCAGCGTGCAGGTGACCATGCCGGGGTAGGTGGTCACGATGCGCGACACGATGCAGGGCACCATGGTTCCCTGTGCCAGCAGGTGGGTGGGATCGGGCAGCAGCCGGGCCTTCACGGTGGCCGCGCGTCCGGCGCGCGACGGGCGGAGCTTGGCGTCCAGCGCATCAGGTCGATCCGGCACATCGGAAGAATCACCATCAGGTGGCGTGCCCGCCAGGGAGCCGGTCATCCCTGACGTGTCTTGCAGCGCCTGAGCCATGCGGCCAGCCTGTGCAAGAGATGCAGCGAAACCATCCTGTTCGGCCAGCGCCTCGGTGTTGCCGTTCGGAGCAGGCCGAACCGCCGCGACAGCCGAGCGGACGGCCGAACCGGGCAGACCCGCAGCGCCCAACGTCGACTGCGGTCCGTTGGTCGCCAGTACCACGCCGCTGTACCACTGGACCGGACCGGCATCCGGCCGCTGCCCGGGGGCAGTCACGCCCTCTGCTGCAACGTCGTAGGCGGGTCGAACAACCGGCTGGCCGGCGCCCGACAGACCTGGCGTGGTCGAGGTGCCAGCCATGGCGGCGGCAGGCATGGGCAGGCCGGCCTGCCCGGATTCCATGCGCGACTTCTCTGCCGCGAAGTCGCGCACCGTGGCCTCGGCCGGTTGGGCGTAGGCCTTGGCTCGGTCCGCCTTCGCGGCGGCCGCCCGCTCCTGCCGCTGCTGCGTCCAGCGGTTCACGAACATGGCCGCCCCCACGATCGTGGCCAGCAGCGTCAGCACGACGATCAACACCAGCCAGAGCTTCGCGGCTGCGCCCCGGCGATGGCGCGCGCCGACACCGGGCACCTGCCCACCGTGGTCGAGGTCTGCACCGGGTGCGGGCGGGACAGGCGGGGCACCCGACACACCCGGCATGGCGGAAGGTGTCGTCGTCACTGGCCCGCTCCTTCCTTGACCCGCTTCAGCAGCCGCGTGGCCGACTGCGTGCCTGATCCCGTGCCGCTCGCATTGAAGGCAGCCGGCGCGTAGGCATCGTTGCGGATGCCCAGCACCGCCGCGCCGAGCCGGACCACGAAGCCCTGCGCGACGGCATGGACGACGATCGTGTCGCCGGACATGTGGAAGTTCGCCAGCGACTCCTCCCCGTCCTGGAGCACCTGGAACACCCGAGGCAGATCGCCAGCGGCGTAGCGGAAGTAGGTGAAACGCCCGTCATCCCACAGCTCGGTCGGTGCCAGCTGGCGATCTCCGCGCATCGAGTAGGCCTCGTTGCGCAGCGGCGGATCGGACGGGATCGGCGCGGGTTCGGCGTCTTGCTCGGCCTGTCGAGCAGCGACCTGCCGCGCGGCCGTGGCGCGGGTCAGGGCCTGCTGCTCTTGGGCGCGCCTGATCTCGTCGACGCGCCGCTGCTCACGTTCACGGGCCCGCGTGTCGGGGTAGTCGAAGCGCAGCAACCAGGTGACCGGCTCGCCCTTCTTCGCCTTCTGGAGGCTGAAGACGTAGGTGCGCCGGTCCGTCACCACCAGCAAGTCGGTATCGGCATGGGGCCCTGCCGGTTGCAGCATCAGGCCCCGATCGGTCATCGCGGCCTGCCATGCACCGGGCTCACCGCCGATGCCGGTACCGTTGTCCAGGACCTTCTCGCCGGGCTCCAGTTCGACCAGCACGGTCATGCCGCGCTGGGTGCTCACGCGATAGACCGAGCCGGCCTCGTACCCAGCGCACTGCACCCGGGGATCAGTGCTGCAGGCCACCGGCACCGTCAGGGCCGAGGACGGCATCGACCAGCAGGCGCAAAGCAAGGCGGCAGTGGCACGCATGGGAAGCTGTCTCATCGCCGGACTCCTGCCGCACCGGTCGTAGATGGCGAAGTGCTCTCCGCCCGCGTCCAGTCGCGGGCCAGTGCATAGCTGAGCACGCAGAAACCGGTCGGGTTCAGCAGCAGCTGCGATTCACGCTGAGGTTCGTTGCGATGCTCGTAGGCGATCGTGGCGACCTCGTATTCGGTGGCCGGTGCCTGCGCGGAGCTCAAGCTCACGAAGCGCCGCTCGAAGAACACCTGGGCCGTCGTGCCCACGAAGGTCACGGCGCGCGACTTCACGATCACGCGCATCTCGTTCTTCCAAAGCTTGAGCGGCGATCTCGGCTCGGTGTTGGCGTACAGCGCGGTGTATCGACCGAGTTCCGGTCCGCAGGACTTGGCGGTCACGCTGTCGTAGAGGTCCTGGATGGTCTCGTAGTCGTAGCTTTCGCGCTGCTCCACGTACCGGCGCAGATCGGCAATGGCCTCGGCCTGGCCGAACTCGACCGTGCTGCGTGCCATGTCGATCACGTCGACCTGGCCGGTCACCGGGTTGTCGCGGATCACCACCGGCGGCGCCGG
>JACCDS011302417.1_pt1 | contig 38175 bp, 34 predicted proteins | sample 7446441 | NCBI WGS metagenome assembly JACCDS01 (sample SAMN15323445, study PRJNA562643) | freshwater metagenome | isolation source: river surface water | place: USA:Blue River Watershed | collected 2017-08-17
ACGGTCGAAGCGACCAAGGGTCAGACGCTGACGCTGGATGTGCTCGACGAAGCCAGCGGCAGCAAGACAGCCACGGGCGATGACGGCGACGCTGACAGCGCCGATGGCAACGCCAGCGGCGATGCACTGGATGCCGCCAATATCTACTACTCGCTGGACAACGGCGCGACCTGGCTCAAGTACAACGGCGGGTCGATCACGGTGGGTGACTATCCGGTGCTGGTATCGGTGGACATCAGCAACGAGACCGACAGCGTGTACGAGGGCGAAGAACAGTTCAAGCTGGTGGTCAATGCGGGCACGGTGACGGAATCGTCGAGCTACATGTCGATCGTCGACGATGGCACCGGCGATATCGTGGACGTAGATGCCAACGGCAAGCCGGTGATTGACGCCAATGGCGACGTCGTGCTGGACACAACGACGACACCGGACGACGACCAGTTCGTGCCGCCGCCACCGCCGCCTCCATTCACCGCCGACCTCGATCCCGACACCGATACCGGTGACGCCGACCGTGTCACCGAGGAAATCGAGCCCGAGTTCACGCTGAATGGCGGCACGTATCTGCGTCCGGGCGGAAGCGCACAGCTGGTGGATCCAAACGGTAACGTGGTCGGCAGCACACCGATTACGGCTGCCGATGTGTCACGCGGCACCGTGAACGTCTCACCGGGTCAGCTCGATGATGGCACTTACACCTACATGGCACGCATTCTCGATGCCAATGGCAACGTGCTGGCCGAGGCGCCAGTGGTCGTCACGATTGTGACCGACCGCGACGGCGTGATGCCCTCGGTCGAGCTGGCCGCCAACGGCGGTGATTTCAACGGCGATGGCATTGCCGACTGGCGGCAGAATAACGTCACGCATCTGCCGATCTCATCGTATGCCGCGTTTGAAGCCGGCAAGGCCGCGCCGGAGAGCAGTTTCGGCGCGATCATGGCAGGCGATGTGAACGTCAACTCACCGGGATCGGCAGTGCGTCTGGACGAAGGCGCACAGCTGGTTGACGTCAAGATCGCACCGCGCACCGTGCCATTGCCTGACGAGCTGCAAGCCGTCACGCCGCTGATGCACTTCACCGTACAGGCGGCGGAAGGCGACGAGCTGGTGGATCTCGCGCCGGACCAGGCTGGTTTGCAGACGCGTATCGTGATCGACCTGCAGCCGGGTGGCACGCGTGCCAACACGTATCTGAAGTGGTCTGCTGATTCCCAGAGCTATCAGGCATACCTCGACGATGGCGACCTGTCGACCTACGACGACGGTGCCACCCTGCTCGACCTGAACGGCGACGGGCTGATCGATCGGGTAGTCGTCACGCTCACCGACGGTGGTCCCGGCGATGAAGACGGACTCGTCAACGGCATCATCGTCGACCCGGGTCTGCTGGCGCTGGACGAGCCCGCGCCTGTGTACAGCGTCTTGCTGAAAAATGGCGACCGCTTCTACACCAGCAGCGCCGACGAAGCCGCCATGATGGCCAAGGGTAACGGCAACAAGTTTGAGGGAGTGCGCTTCGACAATGAACAGGGTGCCGGCGCACAGAAAATGATCGCCTGGTACAACCCGTTTACGCGCGACTGGTTCTTTGGTGCCGAAACTCAGGAGCCGCCGTACGACTGTTATGTGCGCAAGCCGGATGCCGTGGGCTTTTATTCGGCGCCGGTGGGCGACGAATCGGGCGTGGATGTTCATCTCTTCATCAACCGCAAGGGCCTGACCCAGCTCGTCACGCTGGAAGAAGCCACCACGTTGAAGCTCTCGACAAAGGGCTATGTGGACAAGGGCGCGGTATTCAGTGCATCGAACAGCAGCACGTTCAGCTTTGATGCCGAGGGCTACCTGGTCGCCAACCGCGACAACCTTGAGGTCCAGGCGCTGGTCGCGACACTGGCCGGGAAATTTGCCAGTACGTCAGCCGCCGGGTTCATCGAGGCGGTCGAGCAGCACTACCTGACCCAGGTGGAATTGGTGGGCCTGCCACAAGGCGATGCGGCCAGTGTGGTCGATCTCAACGCGGCGTTTGGTACCCGCTTTGGTGCCTGACCGCGGCGACTCACTGATTGAACAGATAACGGAAGGTATTCCATATGAAACACACAGCCCTGATGATCGCCGCGGCGATGTCGATTCATGGCGTAGCCGCTGCAGCTGCGCCCCAGCAGCGCGATGTTGAGGAAGACAACCCGCGCTATTACATCGGCCTGAACGGCGGCGCCAATCAGCTGAAGGAATGGCCGGCCACGGTACGCCTTGGCGGCCCGGTCAGCGCCGACGGCGCCGCTCACCTGAAGAGTGGTTATGCGGCGGGTATCCAGATCGGCAGGCAAAAGAAAAACAGTCGGATCGAGCTGGAGTACCAGCAGGGCGGCTTCAAACTCAAAGGACTTGAGCTCGGTCCGGTGACAGAGTCCGTCGCTGGCGATGCCGGCCGCTATCAGGCGCTGACGCTGAATGGCTACCGTACCGGCGAACTGAGCGAGAACTGGACCGGCTATGCAGGTCTGGGTATCGGCTGGGGTCGCGTCGAACTGCCCGGCGCTGGATTCTCCGGCGGCTGCAACTGCTTCCCGAAAGCCGCAGGCAACAGCCTCGTGCTGCTGGCACGACTGGGCACGGAATACCGGTTTGATGACAACGGCAAGCACCGCGCCTTCCTTCAGTACACCTGGCTCGGCATGCGCGGGCCGTCGTATCCGGGGTCACCCGGCATCGATTATGACCGTAAGATTTTCGGCAGCCTGACCATCGGCTATCGCTACGTATTCGACTGACCGGCCGTGCCGTGCCGGGCCAGGGCGCTGGCCTGGTCAGGTCAGGTCAGGTCAGGTCAGGTCAGGTCAGGTCAGGTCAGGTCTTGCAGCTCGGGTCAGGCAGGCCTGCCGCTACGGAGAACCTGCCGTTGCGGAAGGCCCGGCCGCCGCTCAGTCCGGCTGGGAGGGCGGCAACCCGTTCTGCTCCGCCACAAAGTCCGCCAGCATCGGCACATAGCGTTGCGCCTGGCCGGCCGCCTCCATCGCGGCAAACGAGTTTTTCACCATCGATTGAATAGGATGCAGTGCGCCGATCTCATTGGCGAGACTGCACAGATAGCGCATGTCCTTGTGCGCGTTGCTGATGGTGAAACGATGCGCGTTTTCGTCGCCGTCCATCGTCCATTTCATGAAGGTGTCGTAGAAGGCGCTGCGCATGCGGCCGCTGCTGATCACCGTGTGGAATTGTTCGGTCGACAGGCCGGCTTTGCGCGCAATCGACAGCGCCTCGGAAAATAGTGCCGCATAGCCCATCGCGATGAAGTTATTGACCAGCTTCATCTTGTGCCCCAAACCGACCGGCCCCAGGTGCACCACGTTGCCGGCCCAGCAATCGAGCACCGGCTTGACGCGCGCGAAGATCTCTTGATCCGCGCCGACCATGGTGTCGAGCGTGCCGGCCTCGGCTTCGATCGGCGTGCGTGACAGCGGCGCATCAATGAAGCTCATGCCGTGTGCGGTGGCAGCTTCGGCCAGCGCCAGTGTCGACACCGGATTCGAGGTCGAGCAATCGATCACGATCAGGCCACGGCGTCCCGAGGCGAAGATGCCATCGGGGCCATGCATCACCGCCTCGACCTGCGGAGAACCCGTGACGCACAGATGCACGATGTCGCACTGGGCGGCCAGTTCGCGCGGCGACGACGCCTCGGTGGCACCGAGCTGCTTCAGGCGCTCGACCGGCTCGCGGTTGCGGTGGCCCATGATTACCAGCGGGTAGCCTTTGGTGACGATGTTTTTGGCCATACCTGCGCCCATGAGGCCGACGCCAATGAAGCCGATGACGGGGTTTGCCATGCTTGTCTCCGATCGTGTGAGTAAGGGTCGGGCCATTATCAGCGATCCCCGCAACGCAAGGAATCGCGCCGGATGAAAGGCGGGGTAAGTCTGGAAGCAAGGCTGTGCGCCTTGAGCAAAACGCCGCCGCTGTCCTTGCACTGCAGGGCCATCGACGTTCGCCCAAGCCGTTCAGTCGGTCGCGCGCGACCAGCCGATATGGCCCTGGCAGGCGTCGTTCAGCCGCTGCACCAGTGCATCGGCGCGGGTTTCCGGTACCGTGAAGTCGAACCCGACCTGAGCGGCGTGCCGCACTTCGCCGAGGCTGCCGCCGGCCGCATCGATCTCGCGGCGCAGGAAACCTTCAAGCGCATACGGCACCTCGCAACGCAGCAGCCGCTGGCGTATGCGCGGAATTTTTTCGGCCGAGCGCAGCGCCTGCGCAATGGCGTCGGTGTACGCGCGCACCAGCCCGCCGGCGCCCAGCTTGACGCCGCCAAAGTAGCGCACCACCGTGGCCAGCACGCCATCAAGGTCCTGGTGACGCAAGACCTCCAGCATCGGACGGCCGGCGGTGCCGCCCGGCTCGCCGTCGTCGTTCGCGGCCGACTGCCCGCCGGCCAGCAAGGCCCAGCACACATGGGCGGCGCCGGGATGCTCGTCGCGCAAGCGCGCAACAATCGCCAGTGCCGCGGCGCGATCCGCGACCGGCTGCACGCAGGCGATGAAACGGCTTTTCTTGATCAGCAGTTCGCTGTGAACGGGAGTGGCGAGGGACAGGGGCATGCGGGCGACCTGAAGTGCAGGGCAGGGAATCGACCCGCATGATAGCCGACGGCTGGTGCAGCCAGCCGCAACAGGACCGGCCCGTGCCGCAGCCGTTCATGGCGTCAGAAACTGTACATTGCCGTCAGCCATAGTTTGTCGGTGTCGCGGTAGCGTGCGGCCGTGTACTGCGCGCCTTCAGTAAAGCGGCCGTACTCGAGCCGAGCCATTAGTTTCGGGCTGACCGGGTAGGTTACCGAGATATCCCATTCGCGGCCCAGCCGGCTCGCCGTACCGGTGCCCGACACGAATGGCACATCGGACTCGAACCAGTGATATTCGGTCAGCAGCGTGGCCTGGCCCAGCTTGGTGCCGGCCGTCACGAAGGTGTCGCGTATGCCTTGCTTCGGCGTGACCAGGAACTTGTCAACCCAGCCCTGGAACAGGTGGTTGGTGCCCAGCGGCGTCTGGAAGGCGGACTGGCCTTGGTTGCTCGATAGGACCTCGTGGTCGATGCGCGCGAACCACGGGCCGTACTGCGCGCCGGCGCCGAGTCGCGCATAGTAACTGTCGATCGTCGACGCGCCGTCCTTGTACGGATCCTGCTTCGCATACTCGGCGGTGTACAGCACTTTCCATTCCGGTGTCAGTGGACGCGCACCGTCGAGGCGCACACCGAGCGTGCGCGAGGAAGTCGCCTGCAGCGTGTTCCGGTCCCAGCCGACGAAGTAGCCGTAGCCGACCAGGTTTTCGCTCGAGGAGATAGCGTAGCGGGCATTGACGATGCTGATGTCGGTGTCCTGCCTCAGTGTCGATACCTGGGTGAGCTGGCTGAAATGCGCGGCGAACAGCGTGGTATCGGGCAGGAGGCTCTTGTTTTCGACCGACACGCCGTCATACACCTGCATCACCTGGCGGAATTCGACGTTGCCGACGAAGCGCACGTTGTCGAGCTTGACCGACTGGCGGCCGACGCGCAGGCGCGTGTTGCGTATCCCGGTCCAGTCGACATACAGCTGGTTGATGCCGGTGTAGTCCGGGTCGGCGATGCGCGGATAGGTGGCGCGGCCGGGCTGGACCACCCCCTTGTCGCCGTTGTCATAGCCGTCGTCAAACACGCCGACATGGATCAGCTGCGCGCCGATGCTGATGTTGTGGAAGGCTGCGCTCTGCCAGCCGACCAGGCTGCGCAGCGTCAGCGCATTAGCCTGATCGGCCTTGCCGTCCTGGGCTACCCATTCGTCGCGCAGGCGGAAGCTGCTCAGGGACTTGCCCGCGCGGACCGCATCGGCAAACGTGTAATCGGTGTCGGTGGCGCTTTGCTGCGCGTGCGATGGCATGGCCAGCGCGACCAGTAGGGACGCGCAGAGGGTGGTCAGTTTGTTCATGGCAGTCGTTGGCGAAAAAAATGGGTTCAGGCCGCCTGCGGGTGGGCTCTCGCCGTTTCTGTGCGCCTCCTTTGGCGCACCTGCCTTGCTGCAAGCCGCGTGCCAGGCCGAAATTCACGCTTGCTCGCGATACCTCAAATTGTCTGGATTTACCTATGAAAGCCAAGGTATGCGCGGCTCACCTCACGCGTTGAGTGCGCGATCGTAGTGCGCACCACTGATGTGAAAATGAAATTCGGAGCGAGGGGTTGCGTGCACCAATCGTGCTGTCGCGTGCCCGGTTCTGAGCATCTTCCTGCGGCAGCCCGGTGCCGCCTGCAACTCGAAGATCCCAGGATCCGCCGAAGAGGGACTACACCGCCACCCGTTGGCACAGCGCATGCGCCGCTGCGGATACCATCGCGGTCTTGCGCCGCCAACGGATTGTCAATGACTTGCTTTTCTTTCCATTTCGCGCTGATGATACGAAGCCCTGTGTGGCCAGATGTAAATTTCAATAGCGTTACGATGGAGTCGTCATAGATTTCGCAAAGATCGCAACAAGGCTCTGCGTGGTACTTGTCGTGAGCCACGCGGCGCGCAGCGGGTCGCAGTTCCGGGCAGGCGGGCACCCGAGCACCCGAGCAGATTCCATGAGACGTCGTCCTGAACAATGAGCCGCATGAAAGCTACCGATTCCCAGTACTGGTCCGATATTGTCGCTCTGGGCGAGCCGCTGATCGAGTTCAACCTGGTCGATCCCGGATCGAGCGCCTATGTGCAGGGCTTTGGCGGGGATGTGTCGAATGCGGCGATCGCTGCGGCGCGGCAGGGAGCGCGTGTCGCCATCGTCAGCCGGGTCGGGGCGGACCGTTTCGGTGAGCAGCTGTTCGACCTGTGGACTCGTGAAGGGATCGATACGCGCGCGGTGGCGCGCGATCCGCAGGCCAGTACCGGCATTTATTTCACCTCGCACACGGCGCAGGGTGAAGTACTCAGTTATCTGCGCGCAGGCAGCGCGGCCAGCCGGCTGAGTCCGGACAATCTGCCGCTCGACGTGATTCGCCATACGCGCTGGCTGCATGTTTCCGGCATCGGCCAGGCGATCAGCACATCCGCGTGCGACGCAGTGTTCACGGCGATCGCGGCGGCGCGGGAAGCCGGTGTCAAGGTCAGTTATGACTCCACGTTGCGCCTGAAGCTGTGGCCGCTCGAGCGCGCACGCGCGACGATCCGGGCAACCGCTGCGATGGCCGATGTGTTCCTGCCTAATTTCGCGGACATTGTGACGCTGGGCGGCGTGACTGACGCTGAACAGGCCATGCAGTGGTGCCTCGATGCCGGCGCGCGCAATGTGGTGCTCAAACTGGGACGGGACGGTGTGATGGTGTGCGAGCGCGGCGAGCTTTACTACCTGCCCGCGTATCAGGTCGAGTCGGTGGATGCGAGCGGTGCTGGCGACTGTTTCGTGGGCGCTTTCCTTGCGCATATCGCGGACGGTGCCTCGTTCCGCGCGGCAGCGGGCTATGCGAATGCGGCCGCCTGCCTGGTGACCACGGGCTTTGGCGCAGTCGCACCGATACCGACGCGCGCCGAGGTCGAGGCCTTTGTTGACACGGCGACGACCATTCGACCGCATCTGCATTGAGCCGCCACGGGCGGGCGGGTATATTGCGTGCAGGCGCGCCGGCTGCGCGTTCAAAAAATAACGACAAATTCTGGAGACCATCGATGACCCGGTCCGTTCTGGCCCGCCTGTTGTCCGGCGTTGCCCTGCTATGTGCGCTGTTCTCCCCGGCTCTGGCCGCCGACCCTTATCCGAACCGACCGATCACGCTGATCGTGCCCTTTGCGGCCGGCGGCGGCACGGATGCGGTCGCGCGTATTATTGGCTCGCTGCTCGAGAAGGAACTCGGCCAGCCGGTGAATGTGGTCAATCGCGCCGGTGGTAATGGCGTGGTGGGTCATGCAGCGCTGGCCGCTGCGCGCGCCGACGGCTACACGCTGGGCATGGTGACCGCCGATATCGCGATGCTGCACTGGGTGCGCCTGAGTCCACTGACGCCGCGCGATTTCACACCGCTGGCGCTGATGAATAATGATCCGGCCGGCGTCACGGTACGCGCCGACTCGCCCTACAAGACGCTGGACGATCTGCTGAAGGCAGTGCGCGCCAATCCCGGTAAGTTCAAAGCGTCGGGCACCGGGCAGGGCGGTATATGGCATCTGGCGCTGGCAGGCATGCTCAAGGACCTGAAGATCGAGCCGGCCAGCGTGCCCTGGGTGCCATCGACTGGTGCGGCGCAGGCGATGAATGACCTCGTGGCCGGCGGTGTCGAATTCGTCACCTGCTCGTTGCCCGAGGCGCGCGCCTTGGTCGATGCCGGCAAGGCGCGCCCGCTGACGGTGATGTCCGACAAGACGTCGGCGCTCTATCCGAATGTGCCAACGCTGAAGGCTGCCACCGGTAGCAGCTGGACCATCGGCGCCTGGCGCGGCATCGGCGCGCCGAAGCACCTGCCGGCTGACGTGCAGGCGCGCATTGGCGCGGCTTTGAAGAAAATCAGCGACAGCAAGGAATTCCAGGGCTTCATGGCCACCCGGGGATTCAGCATCAGTTATGCGGATGCGCGCGGCTTCGAACAGTTCATGGCCAGCAGCGACGCTGATATGGGCACTGTGATGAAGTCGGTGGGTCTCGCCAAGTAAAGGGCAGCCATGAAGTTCAATGACGCTGTCACGGGCGGCGCGCTGCTTGCGCTGGCGCTTGCCATCTTCGTCCATGTCGCCGGCTTTCCGCAGATACAGGGTCAGCAGGTCGGGCCGGCGGTGTTCCCGACGCTGATCGGCGCGCTGCTGGCCACCTGCGGGTTGCTGCTGATCGTCCGAGGTCTGGCTGACGCGAAGACGCAGGTCTGGGCAGAGCCGGGACGCTGGATGAAGTCGCCGTACCACCGCCGCAATTTCCTGCTCACCGTCGGTTGCCTGCTGTTCTATGTGCTCGCTTCGGAGACGCTGGGCTTCCTGCTCTGTGGTGTGCTGATTCTGGCGGCCATGTTCTGGTCGCTGTCGGTGCGGCGCGCGCTGATCCTGCCGCTGGCATTGCTGATCACGCTGGTTATCCATGCGGTGTTCTATCAAGGACTGCGTGTGCCCCTGCCCTGGGGCGTGCTGCAGCCCTGGCAATGGTGAGGGAGACGCGATGACGGCTGCCGTCTGGATGCAGGCGCTGGGGATGGTGTTCGATCCCTATGTGCTGCTGGTGATTTTCTGTGCCGCGCTGTTCGGCTTGTTTGTCGGCTGCATTCCGGGGCTCACCGCCACGATGGCGACGGCGCTGCTGGTGCCGATGACCTTCTTCATGCCGCCGGTACCGGCGGTGGCGGCGATCGTCACGGCTACTGCGATGGCGATCTTCTCCGGTGACATACCGGGCGCGCTGCTGCGCATTCCCGGGACGCCGGCGTCGGCCGCCTATGCAGATGAATCGTACCGGATGACGTTGAAGGGGCAGGCTGAGCTTGCCCTGGGTGCCGGACTGGTGTTCTCGGCGATTGGCGGCTTGTTCGGCACGGTGGTGCTGATCCTGTTCTCACCATCGCTGGCGGAGTTTGCGCTGAAGTTCTCGTCGTTCGAATATTTTTGGCTGATGATTCTCGGCCTGTCCGGCGCCATCTTCATCGGCAACAGCAGCCGGCTGAAGGCGACCATCTCACTGCTGCTGGGCCTGTTGATTTCCTGCGTCGGGCTGGAAAATCCGGCCGCGCATCCGCGCTTCACGTTCGACCTGCCCGAGCTGATGAGCGGTATCGAGCTCATACCAATGATGGTCGGCATGTTTGCGGTGTCAGAGCTGCTGCGTTATGTGACCGACCTCGACCCGCCGCCGGTGATTCTGACCGAGAAGATCGGCAATATCTTCGCTGGCATCCGCGGCCTGCTCATCAAGTATCCGTGGCAGCTGCTGCGTGGCAGTGTGCTCGGCACCGTGATCGGCATACAGCCGGGCGCCGGCGCTGACATGGCTGCCTGGATGAGCTACGCCACCAGCAAAAAATTCTCGAAGGAGCCGGAGAAGTTCGGCACCGGCCATGTCGAGGGCATCGTGGAGTCGGGCGCGGCGAATAATTCCGCGCTGGCTGGCGCATGGATACCGGCGATCGTGTTCGGCATCCCCGGTGATTCGATCACGGCGATCGCGATCGGCGTGCTGTACCTGAAGAACATGAACCCGGGTCCGACCATCTTCATCAACAATCCGGAAAACATCTACGCGATTTTCATCGTCTTCGTGCTGGCCAATCTCATCATGCTGCCGCTGGGCTGGCTGATCGTGAAGCTCGCGACCCGGGTGCTGAGAGTGGCGCGCAATATCCTGATGCCGGTGATCCTGCTGTTTTGTATCGTGGGTGCATTCGCAGTCACGAACTCCACGCTGGGCGTGCTGCTGATCCTGTGCTTCGGCGTCGTCGCCTTCGTGATGGAAGAAAACGGCTTTCCGGTGGCGCCGGCGATTCTCGGCGTCGTGCTCGGCAAAATGCTCGAGGAGAGCCTGGTGACGTCGATGATCAAGTCCGACGGCGATCCGCTGCTGTTCTTCACGCGGCCGATTGCGATGTGGCTGGCGGCGGGCACCTTGCTGGTGGTGCTGTGGCCACTGTTCAGCTGGTTGTGGCAGCGCCGGCGCCGGTCGGCGCGCTGAGCCGGACGTGCGCACTTACCTGCCGCTTTCGCTGTCGTCGCCCGCGGCGCTGCCGGTGCCCGATTGTTCCACTCGCAAGCCACACTCGAAGGAGACACTGATGCGCAAACTCATGGCCGTGCTGCTGTGCGGCGCGATTCACGGGATGCCTGTTGCCGCCCATGCGGCCAGTTGCGACCCCGTCACGGCGGCCGAGGCGCTGGCCGCTGAGGATGCCCGCTACGCAGCCCAGGTGGGCGAGGATTTCATCGCGATGGAGCAGTTGCTCGCCGATGACCTGGTGTACTACCACAGCAGCACGCTGATCGACAGCAAGGCATCGTATATTGATTCGCTGCGCAGCCGCACCGTCAGCTATCTGTCGATGCAGCGCTCCGATGTCACTGTACGCACCTTCGGTTGCGTGGCCGCGATCACCGGGCTCGGCAATTTCGATGTGACTTTGAACGGCAAGGCGCTGAGTGTCGAAGTGCGCTTCCACAGCCTGTGGGCGCGGCGCGATGGTCAGCTGCAGTTTGTATCGTGGCAGGCGACGCGTACGCCGCCGAAGTGATACCGCGCAGCTTGCCAGGGGGCGGCAGGGCAGTGCGTCAGTCCATGCCCTGATTGCGCCAGCGCTGTATAGCGGAGCGCAACAGCTCGCTTTCGCCGCCGGTGGTCTGCCACGCGCTGCTGAATGCCGGGTCGGCCGACGCCGGCAGCATCGACTGGTCGAGACGGTCGATGCGCACCCGGATCGGCAGCGATACACCTTCCCCGCAAATGATGCACTCCTGATTGCGCAGGCTGGGCACGGCATCGAGCAGGCTCTTGGACCATTCGGGCATCGCCGAGCGGATGAACTGCTGATCACGTTCTGTGGTCATGCGCATGGCCATGATCGTGCCGCATTGCGACAGCACGCCTTCGGACACATCGGAGGGTCGCTGCGAGATCAGGCCGAGCGAGATGCCGTGCTTGCGGCCTTCCTTGGCGATGCGCTGCAGGATCTTCTGCACCGACGTGACTGCGCCAGCGCGGTCGTGTGGCAGGTACTGCTGCGCTTCCTCGCAGACCAGCAGAATGGGGCGGGTGTCTTCATGCTTGGCCCAGATCGAGAAGTCGAAGGTCAGACGAGCCACCAGCGACACCACCACCTTCACGATTTCGGATGGAATGCCCGAGATGTCGATCAGGGTCAGCGGTGATCCATTGGGAGGCAGGCGCAGCATGTCGGCAAGGAAGGTCTCCATGGTATCGGAGATCAGGTTGCGGTTGAATATGAATCCATAACGCGGGTCGTTGCTGATCTCCTGGATCTTGAATTTCAGCCGCATGTAGTTTGCCGCATTGCCGGATTTTTCCAGCTTGCCCATTTCGGACTCGAGAATGGATGTGAGGTCGCCCAGCAGGTAGGGAATCGGACTGTCCACCGTGATCTTGTTGACCGGGATCGACAGGTTGTTGCGTGTGCGCGCCTTCAGCAGGCATTTCGCCAGCACGTCGCGGTCCATCTCACCGGCCTCGCCCTCGGCTGTGATGAAAATCTCCGCGTGCTCCTCAAAATTCAGCAGCCAGTACGGCAGTTGCAGATTGTCGGTGCTCAGTTGCAGGCTGCGGCCCCGAAATGCCGGCGCGTATTCACCATGCGCATCGAACAGGATGATGTGACCATGCGGCAGACGCTCGATCAGCCGGTTCAGTATCAGCGACACGAAGCTGGATTTGCCCGACCCGGAGGAACCCATCACCGCAAAATGCCTGCCGAGCATGCTGTCTATGTTCAATGTGGCGGGCACCTCGGTGCTCGGAAAGACCGTGCCGACGCGAATGTGCGGCTTGTCGTCAGCGCTGTAGATCTTCATCAGGTCGTCATGCGTGACTGCATACAGCGGATCGCCCGGGAAAGGGTAGCGTGAAATCCCGCGCTTGAAGCTGCGCAGGCCCGTATCGGCGGAATGCTCGCCTTCACCGATGAACTCCAGACTCGCCGATGCCTGCGTCGCCCCCGGCGCGGCGATCTTCATCTCGCGGATGGAGGCGATCAGGTAGAGATCGCCCACCCGCATCTTGACGAGGCTGCCGACCGTGCCGGCGCTGGCCAGCGCGGAGTCGCCGGCCTGGCGCATCGCGGTGAGCCGCGCCATGTCCAGCTGTGCGATCGCGGACGAGGTGTCGATCATCTGGAGCTCGCCGATGAACTGGTCCTGGTCGGCGTGTGGGTGAGCATTCATGCGTTGGGTCTCGCGGGGGGGATGGATTGTTGTTGACGCGCCGTCCGGTGGCGGCGCGCTGCCTTGTCGTGATCGCCAATGATTCCTGTTTTTACAAGGGTTGGCAATTGTCGGGAGTGGCCGGGTTCATGCGCGAGCTGCGGCGGTGTGGCGGCATCGATCCGGCACTGACGGAGGTACTGCAGGAGAGCCTCGACCAGAAGATGAAAGCGGCTCCATCAGCGCCCGCAGCGCCGTCCACGCCACGCTCCATGGATTTGAGGAGTTTGCGCCTGCGTGTGCGGCGTAGGGTGAAGTCCGGCGGCAAAGCGATTTGCTTCATCGGGCGGCTTCGCATCAGGGAAGTGAGCCGCGGTGGCTTAAACGACCGTAGCAAGCGCGACTCCGCTGTGGCGGGTTTTGGACAGCATCCTTGATGCTTGCACCGCGCATCTGCGCTATTGAATTTGCACGTCCCGATTCCTACACTGGATGCCCGTGTGCATTTGCTCAGCGACTCGCCATGTTCACAGCCTTTTCGTCCAGTTCGTTCCATACGGTCGCTAACGCAGGCATACCTCTGGTTCCGAACGCTGCTGCGTCCGCAGAAAGACCTGCATGCGCCCGAAATCCGAATGCGTTGGATGTACTGTTGATTACATGTTCCGACCCAGCTTTTCGAACTATCGCCGAACTTTTGGAAAGTTCAGCTAAATCGCAGCAGGTGCCGACACAAACTCTGTTCGTCGAGCAGTTGATGGGGGCTGGCAAAGAAGAAAAAACTGCCGCGCTGAAGCGGCAGCTGCAGGAGCTGCATCGGTCTGGAAAGATCGATTCCTACACCCAGGTGATTGTCCAGTTACATGGATCTATTGATGACAAGCGCCATGAACTATTTAATGAAAAAAATGAGTTTTCCCTCGATACCATTGAGTTGGTTTCCCTGATCAGGGAAACGGCGGCCTTGCCGGGACAGGAGGTCGCCGCCAATAGCTGGCAAGGCACGATTCATTTGGGTGGTTGTGGAGCCGGCCGTGCCAGTCAGGATCTCAAAGAGGGCGCCGGGATTACCCTGCTTTACGCCGGGAAAAAAGTTAAATTGGGTATGGATTCATGGGCCATATTCAAGGAAATCATTCGTCTGCTAGGCGAATACCGGAAGAATCCTGCAGTAAATAAATTTCCTTCTGCGCAAGATTTTTACGCTGCCGCTGGGGATGTCAGCGGTGAGAAAGTGTATATGGTGGGCCAGGGTAAGCTTGTTCAGATCCGCTCGGGCTATTTACCTCCCCCGACTGAACTGACGAAAAGGGCCGTTCGGGCAAAACTGGAGCGATCACTGCTCGCGAAAATCTTGCACGGCAAGCCAGAGACTGTGCAAAAGATGGTGGATTTGCTCGGATCGGAACTAAAAGATATCAAAGAAGTCCCGCCGCTTCTGGTTGCCCTCAACGGCCATACGACCGATGCGGAAGAAAAAATCAAGATACTGTTGCGTGCCGGTGTGGATATCAACCAGAAGTTTTGGGAAAACGACACGGCTCTGCATGTGGCCTGCCGGAGCGGAAAAAGGGAGATGGTTTCCTGGTTGCTTCGGCAAGGGGCAGATATCCGTGGGATCAACAAGCAGGGCATGTCGCCGCTGGCGGTCGCGCTCTGCCAAGGACGCATGGATCTGATCGACATACTGATCGAAGCGGGTGCCGACGTAAACACGACAACGCTGGATGGCAGTTCAGCTTTGCATCTGGCATGCAAGCATGGTGATGAACGACTAATTGAGTGGCTTATTCAAAAAGGCGGGAATCCTGTCCTGCGCAATAAAGAGGGCAGAACGCCGCTATCGAATATGACCCGGCATTCTCAGATCGCATGGGCGACCTACCTGTTTAGCAGACGAAAGTACCAGTAGAAAAAGATTTGTTTCAAATGATGATTACTAATGCGTCAGGATCAGCGCGAGGATAAGAGCAACCCTATCGCAGCTTTATGATGCCGACGTCCCCCTGCAGACGGGGGGCTGCTAGAAAATGTTTGCGAGCTCTACCCGTTTCGGTGATACGAGCGGAACTTCGAGCGATCACAGTGAGTCCGGCGCACTCATCCGGGGCGAGGGATCCAGTAACAAGCTTGTTTTTTGGTAAAAAAAGCCAGCGCATCCTGGTCTCGGTCGTGGACTGTGGCCGGAACGAGCGTACGCGCCATCATCGGATTGAGACGCCGGTACCCAATCTGGCCTACGCCGGCGTGCCAGTCAGTTGAGCCGAATTACACAAATGCTCGAGATCCCGGCCTTGCTGGCCGCGCGCAGGCGAATACGCCGATGCCGTCCGGCAGGCAGGGCGCATTTGCTCCGAAACTCCCGCTTCACGCTGCGCCGGGACGACCTTTCAGGCGCTGATGTACTCAGAATCTTCATCCCGGTGCAGTCCGGGATCCAGCGACTTCAGGTTTTTTGTTAATCACGGAATTTTTTACCCTTGACTGGCTGTCGTTTGGCAATACCGGGGGGGCGACCACGTTATGCCGGTTCTCGTCCAGCCAAGCGAGTGCCCGCAAGTTCAATTCGAGGCAGCCGTCGCAGCGCGCCGCGATACTGAGCGTGAGTGCGACCGTTCCTTGGTCTTCTTGTCGAGCGCATCGTCTCGGGTCGCTACCGCAGCCAGCTCGCAGCCGTTCATCACCTCCGGCGCTTCAGCGCGTAGTCTGGCGAGTGACGCGGAAATGTCCCGCGTGATTTTCTGGCATGCCTGCGGCATGCTGATTCTTCTGAACCAGTTCAATGCCGTCATGCGGCAGACAAAAAAAAGCCTCAGCGGACCGGGCCGAGGCTGTGTGTCGACAAGATGTTCAGAGACGCTGCGCAGCGGCTGCTCAGCGAAAAATCTTGCAACACCTATGAGGAGACACCACGTGTACATGCAGGCAGCGACGGGGAGATTACCGTGATTCCTGCCACGCACCGGGAAAAGATAGAGCATCGACCTGTATAAATATTTGATGTAAAACAATTTTTTCAGTCTTTGAAATCCATTCCGTTTTTCGTAGACGATCGGCGGTGAGCGTTACAATTCGGCTCTCGTTCAACCCGGCCGGTGCTCTCCACAAGAGAGCGGCCATCAGTTCAACCACTTCACCCGAGTGGATTCACCGATGAAAAAATATCTCCGCCTTTCCCCGGCCGGTATCGTCGCGATGCTGGTCTCATCAATAGCGCCCGCGATGGCAGCGGACGTCGACTGGCCCACTTATGGCCGTGACCTGACGAATCGCCGCTATGCGCCGCTGGACCAGATCAATAAATCAAACGTGTCGCAATTGCAGCCGGCCTGGTCCTATCAGAGCGGCGTGAAAGCCAGCTTTCAGGCCACGCCGGTCGTGGTCGGGCGGGTGATGTATGTGTCGCTGCCGTTCAATCATGTGGTCGCGCTGGATGCGGTCACGGGCAGGCAGCTTTGGCGTTATGAGCACCAGCGCAAGAAAGGCTATGCACTGTGCTGCGGGCCGGCCAACCGCGGCGTGGCCGTCAGCGATGGCATGGTGTATGTGGGCACGGTGGATGCTCGCCTGATTGCGCTCGATGCGAAAACCGGCAAGCCGGTCTGGGATATCGAAGTCGCCGATGGCGCTAGCTCGATTGCGGAAAATGTCGACATGCTCGAAGAGGGTAATCCGCTGAAGAAGGCCGGGCTGGCGGGGCAGTCGGGGATCAGCGTCACGATGGCACCCGTGGTCTATCAGGGCAAGGTACTGGTCGGGATTACCGGTGTCGGCTTCGGCCTGCATCTGGATTCCAGCCGCGAGGGCGCGCCGCTGGGCGCAGTGGTGGGATTCGCGGGGAATTTCGGTCGCACCGGTTTCCTGGCCGCGTTCGACGCCAAGACCGGCAAGCGCGTATGGCAGTTCGACACGATCGCGTCGCAGGGCTGGGAAGGCGAGTTCAGGCAGGCCACGCCGGATGGCGTGCCGCTGAACCGCGATATCGTAAAAGAGCAGGCAAACCTGCCGAAGTATCCGGATGCTGCGAAGTACGGCGGCGGTTCCGCCTGGAGCACGCCGGCGATCGACACCGAGCATGGGTTGCTGTATTTCGGCACCGGCAATCCGTCGCCGCAGATGGATGGCGACACCCGGCCGGGCGACAACCTGTACAGCGTGTCGCTGGTCTGCCTGGATGTCCACACGGGCAAGATCCGCTGGCACTACCAGCAAGTGCCGCATGACCTGTGGGGCTATGACGTAGGTAGCCCGGCGGTCTTGTTCGACTACGACCATCAGGGCAAGCGCGTGCCGGCCGTGGGGCAGGCAGGCAAGGTCGGCTGGTATTACGTGCATCACCGGCTGACCGGCGAGCTGCTGCTGAAGTCGGATGAATTCATTGAGCATCGCAACATGTTCGCGCGGCCTGTGCCCGAGGGCGTGACCATCCTGCCAGGCGCGCTCGGTGGTTCGAACTGGTCGCCTTCGGCGCTGGATGAGGAAAAACAGCGGGCCTACGTGGCCGCGATTCACTGGCCGGTCCGGTATACGAAAAAGACCTTGCCCGCGACCGCGACGCAGCCGGAGATTACCTACTCCAACCTCGAACCGGTGATGGATGAGCCGCGCTGGGGCGTGCTGTCCGCAATCGACCTGCGCAGCGGGAAAATGCACTGGCAGCGCAAGAGCACCGACCCGCTGGTCGGCGGTGTGCTGGCGACGGCCGGCGGTCTGGTGTTCACCGGCGAAGGCAGCGGCTACTTCACGGCCTTTGATGCCGATACCGGCGACCAGCTTTGGCAAAGCCGCACCGAGGCCGGCGTGAATGCGCCGCCGATCAGCTATGAAATCGATGGCGTGCAGTACATCGCCGTGGCAGCCGGCGGCAATCAGCTGTTCGGATTCAGGCAGGGGGATACGCTGCAGGTGTATGCGCTGCCACGCAAGTAAATGTTGGTCGCGCTGGCGCTTGAGCTGCGCCAGCGCGTGTACCCCTCTCACCACGCCGGCAGCCATGCACAAGCGCTGATCACTGTGGACCATCAGGTATGATCTCGCGAGCCCTGATCAACCCAACCTGAACCCCGGTCACGACATGAACCATCAAATCGAGCAGCTGTTTGACCTTGGCGGAACCGTCGCCATCATCACTGGCGCGGCGGCGGGCATTGGCCGTGAAACCGCGCTGACGCTGGCCGGCGCTGGCGCCGATATTGCGGTGCTCGATGTGAACCTGGCGGGCGCGCAGGAGACGGCCGCGATGGTACAGGCGCTCGGTCGCAAAGCCGTGGCGATCGACTGCGATGTCGCCGACCATGATGCGATCGTGCGCAGCTTCGACCACATCATCGCCGAGCTCGGTCGCATCGATATCCTCGTGAACAATGCGGCGATCGTGCGTCGGCTGCCGTCGCTGGATATCTCGCCGGAGGTATGGCGGCAGGTGATGTCGGTGAATCTCGACGGCGCTTTCTTTTGCGCGGTCGAGGCGGCGCGTCGGATGACGGAGGGCGGCTCCGTGATCAATATCGCTTCCATCATGGGTTTCTCGGGCGGTGTGTATCCGAATCCGTCGTACTACGCGAGCAAGGGCGCGATCGTCAACCTGACGCGCGCGCTCGCGGTCGAATGGGCAGACCGCAAGATCCGTGTGAACGCGGTCGCGCCGACCTGGGTCAAGACCGAGTTCACCCGGACCATGCTGGATGATCCGGCCACCACCGAAAAACTGCTCGCGCTGATGCCGTTGAAGGCTTACGCGGATACCAACGACGTCGCGGCGGCGGTACTGTATTTGGCCGCGCCGGCGTCGAAGATGGTGACCGGGCATACGCTGCCGGTGGATGGCGGGTACCTGGCGAAATAGTCGCCTTCCCATGGACACCTTCCAGAGCATCGACGCCTTCGTGCGCGTCGCCGAGTCGTCCAGCTTTGCTGACGTTGCGCGCCAGCTTGGCGTGTCGAAATCAGTGATCACGACTCGCGTGCAGCAGCTCGAGGAATTCGTCGGCGCACCGCTGTTCCATCGCACGACTCGCCATGTGCGTCTGTCCGAGATCGGTGAACTGTTCTACAAGGAATGCGCAGACCTGATCGCGCGCGCCAATGGCCTGGTCGACCAGATGCGCGAATCACGCGCGTCGCCCACCGGCACCTTGCGCATTCATGCCTTGCCGGGCTTCGTGCTCGGCCACATGGCCCATCTGCTGAGCCAGTTCCAGAATCTGTATCCGGGCATCGCGATCGACCTGACCGTGAACGACGCGGTCGTCGATCCGGTGAAAGAGGGCTTCGACTGCGCGCTGCAGATCTTCCCGCCGGCATCCGAAGACCTGATCGAGCGGCGGCTGTTCCAGGTGCGGCGCATATTCTGCGCGTCGCCTGCCTATCTGAAAAATCAGGCGCCGGTTTCCGAACCCGAGCACTTGCTGAACCACCGGCTCGGCCTGTACTCGCGCTATCCGTCGCGCGACCGCTGGGTGTTTTCGGGCACCGATCGTCAGGTCATACTCGACCTCAAGCCGGCGCTGCGCACCAACAGCGTTCATATGCTGCGCGACTATGCGATCGACGGCGGTGGCGTCGTCTGCATTCCGACCATTGTGGCCGCCGACGCGATTGCCGCAGGCCAGCTCGAACTGCTGCTCGGCCAGTATGAGCTCACTCACTTCTGGTTTTCGGCGGTCTTTCCCAAGACGCAGCGCAACATGTACAAGCTGCGGCTCTTCCTCGACCACATCACGCAGAGCTTCTCCGAGATTCCGCCCTGGGATCTGGCGATGGACGCGAAGCGTACCGCCAGATAAAGCGACAGCGATCGGCCTTCGCCACCGGCACGCTCATTCCGCAACAACGTCATCCCGGCGCAGTCCGTGGCCCATGGCCCAGGGTCGCCTGCCTGGCAGACCGGCAGTGTGGCGACGCATCGCTGCGTGATTCAGTGTGCGCATTCGCCGATTGTTCGGAATTTCAGAACACCGTGGGCGGCATACCCTGACTTCTGTCGGGTTGATAACAGGACTACAGTGTGGCCAGCGTAATTCGCCAGAGCAGTTCTGAAATAAATTACAAAAAAGACAAAGAGGAGGTTCCATGTCTGAATTCGTCACCCGCTTCGGTTCTCTCGACCATTACGAGAAGGGCCACATCGAGATCATCAACGACAAGCCGATGCACTACGTGTTTTCGAATGTGTTCGACGTCGCGAGCGGCGCCAGGCCCTACGAGAAGATCGCGGTCGCGAAGAATTTCGAGTACGTGATCGAGGCGATTCGTGCCGAAGGCCAGTCCGGCTGGATGGCCGCATCGCATGACGAGTTCTGCGTCGTGATGGATGGCGATGTGACGGTCGAGTTCGTCAAGCTCGACAGCCCCGAGACGGTCGCACCGTCCGGCAAGGATGGCACCGTGAAAGTGGACGGCGAACCGAAGGGCAAACGCATGGGCACGATTCGTCTCAAGCGCGGCCATCAGGCGTTGCTGCCGAAGGGCGCCGCCTATCGCTTCGACAGCGCCAAGCCGTCGGTGATGATCCAGCAGACCATCCTGGGCGACCTGACGGTGCAAAAGTGGGCCGAGATCTGCTACCGCTGATCTGTATCGTCACCATTCGAGAACCGAGGACTATTCATGAACACAATCGTTGACAACATGCCGGCCAAGATCGCCGGTTACAAGACCTTCGAACTGGGCGCTTTCACCTTTGCGCGCGACGAGTACTTCGTTACCATCACCTGGCCGGTGCAGGGCCGTCGCCAGTCGCATACCATCAGCGCCGACGCCTTCCTGCGCGCACTGATGCGCGATGTCGCCTGGGGTTTCTTCTACGGCGTGGTCAATTTCGATCCGGTGTTTGGCACGCGCAACCTGTACGGCAAGGTTGAATTCTTCGCCGGCCGCCTGAACGAGCACTATCACAAGAACGGCCTGTCGTATGTGGAAGTGTTCGACACGCCGGTCGCGATGAAGCTGATCAAGGCAATCCTGGCCGACTGGGTCAACGAAGGCTTCGATCCCTTTGCCGCACCGATGGAAACCGGCGACGCCGCGTTTGGCGAGAAGCACGGCGACAACCTGAAGGCAATCGACCGTTATCGCGTGCCGACCAAGCGCATGCCCGGCATGGAAGGCGATTCGCCGCTGCGCGGCGATGACAATGGCTATCCGATCAATCGCGCGTTTGCGGACGTCCCGCAGGACAAGCCGGAGATCCATGCCGAGCCCGGCTTCGAGAAAGAGCTGCAGGCGTTCAATCTGTTTGCCTACCTGTCGCGTTCCGACGTGACCTGGAATCCTTCGGTGACCTCGGTCTGCAAGAACAGTCTGTTCTGCCCGACTACCGAGGAATACATCCTGCCTATCATTCACGGCAATGACCGCGTCGAATGGTTCCTGCAGTTGTCCGACGAGATCATGTGGAACATCAGCGACAAGGACACCGGCCGTCCGCGTGCCCGCGTGCTGATGAAAGCCGGCGATGTCGCCGCCATGCCGGCCGACATTGCGCATCAGGGCTTTTCAAAGAAGCGCTCGATGCTGCTGGTGTGGGAGAACGCCAATCCGGACATCGTGAAGATGTACGAGAGCGGGCAGGTGCCGCCTTATCCGGTGGAGTTCTGACAGCTGTTTCGTTTGTCTGCACTGGATCTGACGTCTGAGGTGCATTGGAAGTCGCTGAATCCCGGCCTGCGCCGGGATGACGCATCAACGTGTGTCGCGTTCGTACCCACATGTCGTCGTCCCAGCGCAGGCTGATACCCATCGTCGTCATGACAGCAAGGGGTTGAGCAACGATGGAGCCCCGCGTGCACCGGGATGACCTGTCAAAGCTTGTCGTGCATGGATGGATCATCTCATCGATGCGCCGTCTGCAACGTGTGATCCAGTGTCTTTGCTCAACGATGGCATGGCCAGCAACAAGAGCTGACCCGCTCTTGCAAGGAAGCTTTTACCCGCAATCCGGCAAACCGAAAGAGTTCTCATGAGCCCGATACAAAACAAGCTCTTCATCGGCGGCAAGTTCGTCGATGCGAAAGACGGCGCGACGATTGACGTGCTTAATCCGCATGACAATTCGCTGATCACCAAAGTGGCCGAAGCGAAAGCGGCTGACGTCGATGCGGCCGTCGATGCGGCCGAGCGGGCCTTCCCGCTGTGGAGCGGTCTGCCCGCCGCCGAGCGCGGCAAGCTGCTGCTGAAATTGGCCGACCGCATCGAGGCCGAGGCCGATGCGCTCGCGCATCTGGAGGCGATCGACACCGGTCATCCGATTCGTGATGCCAAGAATATCGATGTGCTGCGCACGGCGGCCTGCTATCGCTATTTTGGCGGCATGGCCGACAAATTCCAGGGCAGCCTGGTGCCGGTCGAAGCGGGTTTCCTGAACTATGTGTCGCGTGTGCCGATCGGCGTGGTCGGACAGATCGTTCCGTGGAATTTCCCGCTGATGTTCACCAGCTGGAAACTGGGTCCGGCGCTCGCGGCCGGCAACACTGTGGTGATGAAGCCTTCCGAGATCACGCCGCTGTCGACACTGCGCATCGCCGAGTTGATGGCCGAGATCGGCTTCCCGGAAGGTGTGGTCAACATCGTGGTCGGCTATGGCGCGACCGCCGGCCAGCACCTGGCCGAGCATCCGCGCGTGGGCAAGATCTCGTTCACCGGCTCGACCCACATCGGCCGCCGGATTGTCGAAGCCTCGCAGGGCAATCTGAAGCGCGTGCAGCTGGAGCTCGGTGGCAAGGGCGCGAACATCATTTTTGAAGACGCCAACCTGGCGGCTGCGATGAATGGCTCGGCCTGGGCGATCTTCCACAATCAGGGGCAGGCCTGCATTGCCGGCTCGCGCCTGATCGTTCATGAGAAGGTCGCGGACGAATTCCTCGAGCGCTTCATCGGCCTGGCGAAGTCTATCCGCCTCGGCAATCCGCTCGACCCGAATACTGAGATGGGCCCGCTGACCAGCACCGTGCATCGCGATCGCGTGCTGTCGTATGTGGAGGTGGCCAAGCAGCAGGGCGGCGAGATTCTCGCCGGCGGCCAGGCGCCATCGAATCCGGAGCTGGCCAAAGGCTGCTACATCGAGCCCACGATCGTTCGTGCCAAGCCCTCCGACCGCGTATCGCAGGAAGAAGTGTTCGGCCCCTTCGTCACCGTCACCACGTTCAAGGATGATGCCGAGGCGCTGCAGATCGCCAACTCGACCGAGTATGGCCTGGGCAGCGGCCTGTGGACGCGCGACCTGTCGCGCGCGCACAAGATGGCGCGCGAGATCCGCGCCGGCATGGTCTGGATCAACAGCTACAAGCGCGTGAATCCGGGCTCGCCATTCGGCGGCGTCGGCCAGTCCGGCTACGGCCGCGAGATGGGTTTCGAAGCGATGCACGACTACACCGAGGCAAAGTCGGTCTGGGTGAATGTCGACGCGCAGATCCCGCCGCATTTCAAGCGTTAAGGCTCAGTCGTGCGTCCTTTCGTCTATAACGGTCAGCCAGCGCGCGTGGTGTTCGGCGCGGGCGCGCTGCAGCATCTGGAGCGCGAAGTGCAGTTGCTCGGCGCCAGCCGTGCGCTGGTGCTGTGCACGCCGGAGCAGCAGCCGCTAGCCGAGGTGGTGGCGGCGCGTCTTGGTGAGCGATCTGCGGGTGTTTACCCGAAAGCCGTGATGCATGTGCCGTCCGAGACGGCGGCCGCTGCGGTCGATGAGGCCAGGCGGGTCGGCGCGGACTGTGCGCTGGCCGTGGGCGGTGGCTCGACGACGGGACTGGGCAAGGCGATTGCCCTGCAGTCTGGTCTGCCGATCCTCGCCATACCGACCACCTATGCGGGCAGCGAGATGACGCCGATCTGGGGCATCACCGAGAACGGACTGAAGAAAACCGGCCGCGACGCCCGCGTGCTGCCACGTACGGTGATCTATGACCCGGAGCTGACGCTGACGCTGCCGGTTGGCTTGTCGGTCACGTCGGCGATGAATGCGATCGCGCATGCGGCCGAAGGCCTGTATGCGCAGGACAGTAACCCGGTGATGGATCTGATGGCCGAGGAGGGGATACGTGCACTGGCTGAAGCGATTCCGGCGATCCGCGTGAATCCCGCCGATATCGACGCACGCGGCGATGCGCTGTATGGCGCGTGGCTGTGCGGCACGGTGCTCGGCAATGTTGGCATGGCGCTGCATCACAAGCTGTGCCACACGCTCGGCGGCACGCTGAATCTGCCGCATGCGGAAGTGCACACGATCGTGCTGCCGCATGCGATCGGCTTCAATGCTGCTGCTGCGCCGCAGGCAATGCAGCGTATTGCGCGTGCCTTGCATTGCGACGATGCCGCGACCGGCTTGTACCGGCTCGCGAAAGACCATGGCGCGCCGGTCGCCCTGCGCGACATCGGCATGCAACCACAAGACATTGAGCGGATCGTACAGATCGCTGTGCAGAACCCGTACTGGAATCCGCGGCCGGTCGTTCCCGAGGCCGCCGGTGCGCTGCGTGAGCTGTTGCAGCGCGCGTGGGAGGGTAGCCCGCCGGCGCCATCAACCGGCGCGGCGCAATGATTAAGTGCAGCCGATCCAATGCATCACAGCAAAAGCAGCACAGCAAACGCAGCACAGCAAATGCATTACACCCATAGCAGTCGATAAAACCAACCGAGGAGACATGACGATGGCCATTACCAGACGAAGCATCATCCAGGGCGCGGCAGCTGCCGCTTTGATCGGCGCGACCGGCTTTGCCTTCGCAGCCGACACCATCAAGATCGGCTACGTGTCGCCGCAGACTGGCCCGCTGGCGCCGTTCGGCGAGGCCGACAAGTGGGTGATCGAGCAGATGAAGGGCGCGTTCAAGGACGGCGTTACTGTCGGCGGCAAGAAGTACGCGGTTGAGATTGTGCTCAAGGACAGCCAGTCCAATCCGAACCGTGCGGGTGAGGTCGCGAACGACCTGATCCTGAAGGACAAGGTTGCGATGATCCTGACCGCCGGCACGCCCGAAACCGCCAACCCGGTCAGCGATGCCTGCGAACTCAACGAGCTGCCGTGTGTGTCGTCGGTGGTGCCGTGGCAGCCATGGTTCTTTGGCCGCAAGGGCGATCCGGCCAAGGGCTTCAAGTGGACTTATCACATCTTCTGGGGACTCGAAGACGTGATCATGAATTTCACCAATGGCTGGAACAGCGTGAAGACCAACAAGAAAGTCGGTGGCCTGTTCCCGAACGATGGTGACGGCAATGCCTGGGGCGACAAGGAAGTCGGCTTCCCGAAGCCGCTCGCCGCACAGGGCTACAGCCTGACCGATCCGGGCCGCTTCCAGAATGGCACGCAGGATTTCTCCGCACAGATCGCCGCATTCAAGAAAGACAATGTCGAGATCGTCACCGGTGTCGTGATTCCGCCTGACGCGAAGACCTTCCTGACGCAGGCGCGCCAGCAGGGCTTTAAGCCGAAGGTCATCACGCTCGGCAAGGCGCTGCTGTTTCCGGGTGCGATCGAAGCCCTTGGCGAACTCGGCGACGGCCTGACGACCGAAGTCTGGTGGACGCCGTCGCATCCGTTCAGCTCCAGTCTGACCCGACAGTCGGCCAAGGATCTGGCGGCTGCGTATGAAGCGTCGACGAAGAAGCAGTGGACGCAGCCGATCGGCTTCGCGCACGCACTTTTCGAGGTGGCTGCCGATTCGCTCAAGCGCGCCAAGTCGGGCAAGGCAGGCGACCTGCGTGACGCTGTCGCCGCCACCCAGCTGAAGACCGTGGTCGGTGACGTCAAGTGGGGTGGCCAGGGTCCGTTCAAAAATGTCAGCAAGACGCCGCTGGTGCTCGGCCAGTGGAACAAGGGCGGCAAGTTCAAGTACGAGCTGACCGTTGTGAACAACCAGGCAGCACCGGCGATTCCGGCGGGCGGCAAACTGCGCCTGTTGAACCCGTAATACAGGAAGCACGATGGCACTGCTCGCCCTCCGGAATGTCAGCAAATCCTATGGCGCTCTGAAAGTCACCGACGGCGTTTCGCTGTCGGTGGCCGAGGGCGAGGTGCTCGGGATACTTGGCCCCAACGGGGCTGGCAAGACCACGTTGTTCAACCTGATCTCCGGCGACGTGAAGACGGATGCCGGAGACGTCGAATTCAATGGCGAGCGCATCAACGCGCTTGCGCCTTTCCAGCGCTGCCATATCGGTATCGGCCGCTCCTACCAGGTGCCGCAGCCGTTCGGTCATCTGAGCGTGTTCGAGAACCTGGTCACGGCCGCCTGCTTTGGCGCGCAGGTGCCGGAGAAAGAGGCCTGGGCGATCGCCTGGGAGGTATTGCAGAAGACCGGGCTGACGCGCTTTGCGAATCATCCGGCCGGCGGCCTGACGCTGCTGAACCGCAAGCGGCTCGAGCTGGCGCGCGCGCTGTCGACCCGGCCCAGACTGCTGCTGCTCGACGAGATCGCCGGTGGCCTCACCGAACATGAAGCCCATGAGCTGGTCGATGAACTTCGGCGTATCAAGCAAGAGGGTGTGACGATGATCTGGATCGAGCATGTCGTGCATGCGCTGCTGTCGATTGCGGATCGTCTGCACGTGATCAATTTCGGCAAGACGCTGTGCACGGGGGAGCCGCAGGCGGTGATGCAGGATCCCGAGGTCCGTCGCGTCTACATGGGACTGGAGGCCTGAGATGCTGTTGCAGGCCACCTCCCTTACTGCTTCGTATGGCGACGCGCAGGCGCTGTTTGGCATCGACCTCGGTATCGCTGCCGGCGAGGTGGTCGCGCTGATTGGCGCGAACGGCGCCGGCAAGTCGACCTTCCTGAAAAGCCTGACCGGCCTGCTGCCACCGGCATCCGGCGAGATTCATTTCGACGGTACGCGCATTGATCGCATCGATGCCGCCGATATTGTCAGGCTCGGTATCGCGATGGTGCCGGAAGGGCGGCGGCTGTTTCCGTCGCTGTCCGTTGAGGAAAACCTGCAGATGGGTGCACTGTCGCGCCGCGCCGGGCCGTGGAATCTCGACCGTGTGTACCGCCTGTTTCCAATTCTGAAGGAGAAGCGCAGACAACCGGGCACCTCACTGTCTGGCGGCCAGCAGCAGATGGTGGCGATTGGTCGCGCGCTGATGAGCAATCCGCGGCTGCTGTTGTGCGACGAGGTATCGCTGGGTCTGGCGCCGGTGGTGATCCGCGAGATCTATGCGTCCCTGCCGAGTCTGCTGGAGGACGGCATGTCGCTGCTGATCGTCGAGCAGGACGTGCAGCTCGCCCTGCAGGTGGCATCGCGCGTGGTCTGTCTGCAGGAAGGACGGGTGTCGCTGGAGGGGCGGCCCGGCGAGCTGACGCGCGAGCAGATCAGCCAAGCCTATTTCGGAGTGTGAATCATGATGGTTGACGTACTGCTGCAGGGCCTGTTGCTGGGCGGTGTCTACGCGCTGTTCGCGCTCGGCCAGTCGCTGATGTTCGGCGTGATGCGGCTCACCAATACCGCACAGGGCGATTTCATCATTCTCGGCGGCTTCTTCGCGATCAGCCTGGTGGCGGCGACCGGGCTGTCGATCGGCGTGGCGCTCTTGCTGATTGCGCCGGCAGCGTTCGTATTCGGCTACCTGCTGCAGCGCTTCGTGCTGAATGGCACGCTGGGCCGTGATCCGCTGCCATCGCTGGTGGTGACTTTCGGGCTGGCGATCATCATTCAGAACCTGCTGCTGGAAATCTACTCGGCCGACCCGCGTTCGCTCGATGCCGGCGCGCTCGCCTTTGACAGTGTGTCAGTCGGCGCGCTGACCGTGGGCACGCTGCCGCTGCTGACGCTGGGCGCCGCGCTGCTAGCCACATTGGGCTTGCAGGCACTGTTTACCTTCACGCCGCTGGGCCGCTCGTTCCGTGCGGTGTCGGACGACCACGAGGCCGCCCGGCTGATGGGTATCCGTCCCGGCATCGTGTATGCACAGGCGACCGGACTGGCATTCATCCTGATCGCGCTGGCGGGCACACTGCAGGCAATGCGCACGACGGTGGCGCCCAGCGACGGGCCGCTGCTGCTGCTGTTCGCGTTCGAGGCGGTCATCATCGGCGGCATGGGCTCGTTCTGGGGCACGCTGCTGGGCGCATTGCTGCTCGGTGTCGCGCAGCAGATCGGCTTTCGTTTCGATCCGGGCTGGGGTATCTGGTTCGGCCATTTGACTTTCCTGTTCGTGTTGCTGGTGCGGCCGCAGGGCTTGTTTCCGAAGACTCGGTGATACCGATGATGAAAAAGACACGGCAGTCCGGCCTGCGCCGGGTTGATGAATTGAACGCTGGCGGTCGGGAATCCGGCGTACATGGGCTTCCTTATGAAGTCATCCGCAGCAATCGTTTCTCGACGGTGCTGCCGCTGCTGGCCGCTGTCGTGGTCTTGTTCGCCGCTTCGCTGCCTTATTGGGGAGAATCGAGCTGGATGCGCGAAGTGGTCGAGATCAGCTGCTATTTCCTGTTCGCGATGATGTGGAATCTGCTGGCCGGCTATGGCGGCATGGTCAGCATCGGCCAGCAGGCTTTCTTCGGCTTTGGCGGTTACATCATGCTCATCCTTGGCAATGAGGCCGGGGTGAATCCTTTCATCGCTATCCCCATCGCCGCCATGGCAACGGCGCTGATCGCCTGGCCGGTGTCCTTCGTCGCGTTCCGGTTGCAGGGCGGTTACTTCGCCATCGGCACCTGGGTGATTGCGGAGGTATTCCGGCTGTCGTTCGCCAACCTGCACTGGGTGGGCGGCGGCTCGGGCACCTCGCTGATCGCGCTGCGCGAGATCGAAAAAGCCGTGCGTGAGTCAACCACTTACTGGATCGCGCTGGCCTGCGTGGTCATGGTGATTGCCGGCGTTTACTTGTTCCTGCGCTCCAAGCGCGGCCTGGCTTTGCTGGCCATCCGCGACAATGAAGTCGCCGCGTCCTCGCAGGGCATCGATGTGCGCCGTATGAAGCTGGCGGTGTATCTGATCGCCGCGGGTGGCGCCGGCATGGCAGGTGCACTGTATTTCGTCAGTAATCTGCGCATCTCGCCGGATGCGGCGTTTTCGGTGAACTGGACGGCGTTTGCGATCTTCATGGTCGTGATTGGCGGCATCGGACGCATCGAAGGTCCCATCGTCGGTGCGCTGTTGTTCTGGTTGCTGAACAAGTTCTTCAGCGATTTCGGCAGCTGGTATCTGGTGGGGCTGGGCGCGATCGCGATCCTGGTCACGCTGTTCTTCCGCGACGGTCTGTGGGGCGCGCTGCATCGGCGCTTCGGCTGGTCGCTGTTTCCGACCCATCGCCAACTAAAAGTGAGCAAGCGACATGCGTAACCTGACCGAAGAGAACCTCACCGATGCCGTGCTGGCCCGGCTCGACGAATGCACCGACCCGCGTCTGAAGCAGGTGATGAGTTCGATGATCCGGCACCTGCATGCGTTTGTGCGCGAGGTCGAGCCGACGCCGGCCGAGTGGTTTGCCGGCATACAGTTTCTGACGCAGACCGGGCAGATGTGCGACGGCGAACGACAGGAATACATTCTGCTGTCGGACACGCTGGGCGTGTCGATGCTGGTGGATGCAATCAACAACCGCAAGCCCGCTGGCGCCACCGAATCGAGCGTGCTCGGCCCGTTCTATGTGGAGGGCGCGCCGCAGCGGCACAGTGGCGCCGACCTCGCGCCCGGCGAAGGTCCCGGCGTGCAGGTGAGCGGCTCAGTGCGCGGCATCGATGGCAGGCCGCTGGGCAATGCCGTGCTGGACATCTGGCAGACTGCGCCGAACGGTCTTTACCACGTGCAGGATGCGGCGGCGGCGGACTATCACCTGTGCGGCAAGGTGCACACCGAGGCCGACGGCAGCTATCGTTTCCGCACGCTCAAGCCGGTGTCGTATGCGATACCGGGCGATGGGCCGGTCGGTCAGTTGCTCGACAAGCTCGGCCGCCATCCTTTCCGCCCGGCGCATATTCATTTCATTGTATCGGCGCCTGGCTACAAGCCGGTGGTGACCCAGCTGTTCAGCGAGGGCGACGCCTATCTGGAGTCGGATGCGGTGTTTGGTGTGAAGCACTCGCTGGTGGTCGACTATGAACGGAGCGGCGATGAATGGCAGGCCCGTTACGATTTTGTACTCGAACCTGCCGCCTGAGGAGACGTCCATGTTCTTCCTGGTACTTGCCACCGACAAGCCCGGCGTGCTGCAGGTGCGTACCGAGGTCCGGCCGATTCATTGCGCTTATCTGCGCAATCCCAACCATCACGTCAAAGTACATCTCGAGGGACCAACGCTGACGACACGCGGCGATCTCATGAACGGTACATTGCTGGTGGTGGAAGCCGACGACATCGCTGCCGTGTCGGAGTTCGTTGCCGACGACCCGTATTCTCAGGCGGGCGTGTTCCAGTCGGTAGAGATCCGGTCGTGGGCGTGGACGCTGGGTGCACCGGCCAACGCTGTTTCCCGGGAGAGTGTGAATTGAACTGGCAGGATCATCCGGACAAGCCGGCCGAGGGTACGCGGCTATGCGCGCTGGCCGACATACCGAACGAAGGTGGCAGGGAGGTCGCGTTCGGTGAAGGTCGGGAAAACTTCAAGCTACTGCTGTTACGCCAGGGCGAGATGGTCTGGTCCTATCTGAATTTTTGCCCGCATTTTTCCTTGCCGCTGAATTATGAGCCGCAAACCTTCGTGACTCTGGACGGTCTGGTGATGTGTGCGCATCACACCGCCTTTTTCAATTTTTTCGATGGCCGCTGCGTCGATGGTCCGTGCGTCGGTGACGGGCTGGTGTCGCTGCCGAGCTTCGTGCGCGCCGGCGAAGTTTTCTTCGGCAAGCCGGGCGATGTATTTTGACGACCGCGAGGACGCGGCCAGACAGCTTGCGCTGCGGTTGCAGCCTTATGCGTCCGAGCATCCGCTGGTGCTGGCGATTCCGCGCGGCGGCGTGCCGCTGGGACGGGTGATCGCCGACGCACTGAGGGCTGAGCTCGACGTGGTACTGGTCCGGAAGATTGGTGCTCCCTGCTATCCCGAATTCGCGGTCGGCTCGGTCGGCGAGTCGGGCTCGGTGTTTGTCGCCGACGATGCGCCACGCGCGGGCGCGGACGAGGCGTATCTGCATGCCGAGGCCGCGCGGCAACTGGCGCTGATCCGGCAGCGGCGCGTCCGCTACGCCAGGGTGCGGCCGTCGACGACGGCGACGGGTCGCACGGTCATTCTTGTCGATGATGGTCTGGCGACCGGCGCGACGATGCGCATGGCGATCCGCGAGCTTCGCCGGCAGGCGCCAGCGCGCATCGTCTGCGCTGTCCCGGTGGCTTCGGAAGAAGCAGTGGCGGCGATTGCGCCGCTGGTCGATGCGGTCGTCTGCCTGCTGGTGCCGCCCGATTTCCAGGGAGTGGCGCAGTTCTATCGCGATTTCGAGCAGGTCGACGACGCCACGGTCAGTCGGCTGCTGGCCCCTGGCTAGGCGCCGTCAGTCGGCCGCCGCCGCGGCTGCGCCAGCCAGCGTCGCAGACCGATGCGGCTCAGGGCCGCAGGCGCCGTTCGCTCACGCAGGCCATGGTCTTGTCCCAAAAGGCCGCGCCGCTGCCACCGTAGCGTGACGGCAGACGCATCATTTTCCGGTGAGTTTGCGCAAGCGCGCGCTCCAGCGCTTCGTTCATCAGGCCTAGCTTGTCGAGCTGCAGATAGGCCTCGCAATTGGCGTCGACCTCGCTGAAGGTCGGATCGGTCGCGTGCGCGCACTCGTGATAGAAAATGAAATCGAGCATATGCGGGTCTTTCTCGCGCATGCCCTTGATGGTGACATGATCGAAGAAGATCACCGGCCAGCCGTCCTTGTCCGGACGCACGACGGCTGCCGCGCCGCCGAGCGCCGGATGCCGGTCACCCGATTCGCCGTGGCCGAGCCATTGCTCCGGCACGACCCGGCGTTCACCGTTCTGTTCGATGACGCATTGCACTTGCTGGCCGTCGGTGCGCTCGAAGGCATTTACGAGCTGGCTGATGGCCGCCAGCCCGAGCAGCAGTGCCTGCACCATCCTTCTCTGGACACGCCGGGGCAACGAGGGGAGAGGAAAACGCATCGGCCACTCCGAAAAATTAACGGACTGGCAATCGCTTACTGGCAGGCGTTTTTGCCGCCCCAGTTGCCGCGCGTGACCTCGCCGTCGAGTTTGACCGGACGGAACCAGCCGGTCTCGCGTGAATTGGCGAATTTGCCGGTGCCGCCCTTGCGGGCGTAGCGGCCCTCCATTTGTCCGCGTTCCTGGCTGAATGCATAGGTCAGTACGTCGCCATCGACGTCCTCGACCGCGCACAGGCCGTCGGCCTCGATGGTTTTGTCCGGATAGAGCACCGCGCCGCCCGTGCATTGACCCGACAGATTATTGAATTTCGAACTGTCGGCCGCTGTCATCTGGGTCGATGAGCGGAAGTGGACGAAGGTGGTTTTGTTGCCCATGTCGACCGTCGATTCGCCGGTATCGACGCTGGTGTATTCGCCGCACGGGTCGTCCTTGGCAAATGCATTCACGGACATCGTCAGGGCCAGCAGGGCGGGAAGCAGGGTAGCTCTCATTGGGGGTCTCGCTTTTATTGTGGTTGGCAGTGGCGGCTCTAAGATGGCCGCCGCCAAAGTTTGCCACTTTCTGCGATGGTTTGCGCGAGACCCCTTCACCGGGGCTGTGGTGGGCCCGCTGATGGGCCGCTCGCCAGACTCAGGCTGAGCAGACGCGGTTGCGCCCCTGTCCCTTGGCCAGGTACAAGGCCTTGTCCGCGCGGGACAAGATGGCATCGAGGTCGGTTTCACCGATCTGCTGGATGGTAAAGCCGATGGATACGGTAAATGTCACGGTGCGGCCATCATTCGTCGTCAGCACGGCAGCGGCCATCTCCTCACGCAGCCGTTCCAGCACCTGACTCGCGCTGTCCGCATCGGTGTGCGGCAACAGCAGCGCGAACTCTTCGCCGCCGATACGGGCGGGGATGTCGATGGTGCGCATTTTCGATTTAAGTATCACGCCTAGCGAAGTCAGCAAGCGGTCGCCGACAGCATGGCCGAACTCGTCATTGACAAGCTTGAAATGATCGACGTCCAGGATGCCCAGCGCGAACGGCGATTTCAGGCGAACCGCACGCTCGATCTCGCGACCGGCCAGCTCATAGAAATGGCGGCGATTGCTTAGCCCCGTCATCGAATCCATGTAGGAAAGCGCTTCCAGTCGCTGTTCCAGTTTTTTCCGCTGGGTGATGTCGAAGAGGATGCTCCGGCTCATCAGCGGCTTGCCGTCGTCGTCGCGAATGAGCGTGGCATTGACGGCCACCGGTCTGCTGGATCCGTCCGAGCAGATCAGAGAAAACTCTCGGTCTTCGATGTGTCCTTCGGCGAGGAATTGAGTGAAGGCGCGGTCAAATTCTTCTTGCGCGCTCTCGGTGATGAACTTTTTGAACGGTTGTCCGAGCACGTCTTCGCGCTTGAGCCCGAGCCAGTCCAGCTCGGTCTGGTTAATACGGACGTAACAGCCGCTGGCGTCCAGAGAGTGGTAGCCACAAGGCGCATGTTCGTACAGGTCGCGTATCTCGTTCTTCTCAGAGGTCACCTGTTTCAGGTATGTCTCGATCCTCTGCTCGCTCGCGATGATGTCGCAGAAGCTTTGATAGAGATCGGAAAACTCCTTGATACCGGTTGGTGGGGGAGCGGCGGGCGTATCGCCACCTCTCGCTCCGACGGCGCCTTCCAGCTTCTTCGTCTGCTGGTCGATGAAATGTGCGCCGATGGCTGCGGCGCCGACTCCCAGTAAAGCAGCGCCAATGCTCATGGCGAGCAAGATCAGCATGGTGCGGCGCGAATGAGCCTCGAGAACCTCATCCGGTACGGCGATGGACGCATGCCAGTGACCCTGAAAGATCGGATAGACAACGGACGTGATCGCCTTGCCTTCCAGGCTCACACCCCGGTAGATATGGCTATCGCCACGCTGGATGGCCGCTGCCAGGCTGCGACTGGCGGGCTTGCCGACATACTCGCTGGCGGATACCGAGCGTGCAACCAGAATGCCGTCCCTGTCCGCGATCGCAGCGATCCAGCCCGCGGGCAGTTGCTGCTGACGAAGTATTTCGTCGATCGAGTCGGTCGACACAATCATCCGCAATACATTCGTGACCCGGTCGCCGCGGATCAGTGGCACCGACACCGCAATGCGGTAGCCGCGCGCGATCGGTACCGTGAACGGGCCGGAAACATTGGGCTTGCCGGACTCCATCACTTCGAGAACCAGGTGTGGATACCTCGCCTTGAAGGTCTTCTCGCCGTACGGCAGGCTGGTGACGAACACCAGGTTGTCTTTCTCGTCAGTCAGGGTGACGGCCGTGTAGTTCGGATTGGATTTGATAACTTGCCTGGCTTGCTCGTATAGCGCCGGCCAGTCGCCGTTGCGTGCGCTTTTGCTCTGGCTGAGTACGTGAAGCGTCTGCACGGTGACGGCAAGACGTTCGTTGGCGACCTGGGCGATCTGGCTGGTCCGGTACTTGAGTTCGGCATCGATCAATGCCTGCTCTCGCGAATCGATATAGAGCAGCGCAACGATGAAAAACGCAATCAGCGGCAACAAGGCCGATGACACCGCAATAAGCGACCAGGTTCTTATTTTGAGAGCCACGGATTGCTGCGATTATTGTAATTTGTATATTTATAAATAAACAGCACTGGCATGACAAGTAAAATCCGGTCTGAGAAGCAAGAGAATCCATCAGTATTTTCTTTGTGAAATCTTGTTTCCCGTAATGCGGGTCGCCGGGCCATCCTCAGTGGCAGCAGCGTGTGGATGCGCGAGGTTTTGGCGAGGGGTGGAGCCAGGTCATGCTCTGCACTGCGGCCAATATGCGCCCGCGACAGAACGCTGAGGTGGTTGCGCCGTCTCGTCATACGAGTCGAGCTGTCGGTGACGGCGCGCCTGACCACCGACGCTCTGTCAGAGGCCCTAAAACATCAACAGACCAGGAGGAGAGATGGCATCAACTTCGATGGAACCCGGACATAGCCCCTTGCCGCCTTTGGCGATTTTTTCACTGCTGGTCGAGGGGGCGAAGGCGATGCGGGACACCCGCTTTTACGGGGTTGCCTACGGCGTCATCTTCGTTCTGATGGGCTATGCGATCGGCACGTTGTACGAGCATGTATGGCAGCTGACGATGGGGCTGACGGCGGCGTTCTTCCTGATGGGGCCTTTTGTTTGTTGCGGCATCTATGATCTTTCAAAACAGCAGGACCGCGGCGAGCGGCTGGATTTCGGGGCATCGCTGACCTGCTGGGCGGCAAACTGGAAATCGATAGCCTTCTTCGCTGCCATCCTGACGTTTTTCCTGATCATCTGGGTACGCGTTTCCGTGGTGCTGTTCGCTCTGTTTGCGACGCACAATTATCCGGAATTGAACGATATGCTGCGCAAGCTTGCCTCCATGGATAACCTCGAATTCCTGGCAGTCTGGTTCGCGGTCGGATGTGTGTTTGCTGCGCTCGTATTCGCGATGTCGGTTATATCCATGCCGATGATGCTGGACCGCGGCGCAGATACGATCGAGTCGATTGCCGCCAGTGCCATCGCGTTGTGGAACAACCCGGGTGCCATGCTGGTGTGGGCGCTGACGATCACAGTGCTGATTGGCGCGAGCCTGGTGTTGTTCCTGCCTTTGCTGGCGCTGACGGCGCCGCTGGTCGGGCACACGACCTGGAAGGTCTATCAGACATTGGTGCCGGCGACTGCGGCGACTGCGGTCGTACAGCAAGACGGCGCAGCGGGTTGATCCCTCTCACAGAACGTCGATGGCCAAGTGCGCCGCCGCCGACAGGTCGACCTGTATGGCAAAGCGGCGGAACGACGTCAGCGGCGTTTGGGTGGAGGTATTGAGTTCACCGGCCCTTCCGGTGGGTATCCAATGGGCCAGCCGGTGTCATGGCTTGAACTCGAACTCCACCAGTTCCATTGGCTGATCGCCAGGGTTGGTCAGCGTGATGGTCCGGTCGCTTTCGCTGAACGCGAACTGCGCCGGCACCATCCGGGTTCGGACCGGATCGGTTCCCCGGGACTGATCGGTGAGCGTGCCCGACGTCAGTGCGACTCGCAAACCGGGGCCGGCGAAGGTGACCGGTCCGATGGACTCGCCAGGCTGCAGCACGATTCGGTAGGCACGTACGCGCTCGTTGTCCAGCACTTTGCTCAGTCCGGGCTGCTCTGGTATCGCGGCAGTCTGATGGCCAGCCCCCGTCGAGGCGCGCAGCAGTTCGATGCCGATGGCGCGGAAGGTGCCAGGGCCGAGATTGATGAAGCGATGCGTGTAAGTGCCCTGGGTGGAGGCGCTGTAGTAGCCCACCAGCCCGCGCGTGATCGGCATGTCTTTCGGTGCCTGCCCGTAGACCTGATTCCTGAGCGTGACACTGGTGACCATCAGGTTGGGATAGTCGAGGGCATGCGCATGGAACAGCGTTCGCTCACCCTCGGGGATTTCCACGTCGATCACGCGTACCCAGCGGTTCTCAAGTTTTGGCAGGTGGCGTGGTTCCTCATGCGCGGGTACGACACGATCTTCGTCGGCGATGGCAGCAAACGGCATCAGCGCGATGCAGGCGGCGGCAAGGGCGGCTTTGCTCATGGGGGCTCCTGAAGCGTTGCGATTCTCGATTCTACACACAGGCTAAAAACCGGCTTGCCATGCGAGGAGCGGCCCGATGTGCGTCATTTTGTCGTTCGGCCAGCCGTTATCAGATAATCTGAAGCCAGTTTTGATGCGTCCAAAGATCCCACGTTCGGCATGATGTTTTCATATTTTTTGCGCGCCAATATAAATCTCAGGACAGAAACGCTGGTTAAGTACGTTTGATATATCGAGCAGCTGAATCGAACATAACGAAAGGAAGAGCGATGGGCAGCTTGAGAAGTTTTGAGCGTTTGCGCCGTATGTACTTCTTGCTCTGGTGGGCCTGCGCTGGTTTGGCGCTGCCCGCGCTCGCTGCGCCGCTCACCGGCGAACGCAAGATCATCTTGTCGAATGCCGCAGGAGAACGTCACCTGATCGGTCATGTGCGTTTCGCCGACGCTGGTAATGGGCACAGCAGCTTCGAGGTGACGATGGAAGATTCCCTGCAGGAGTACTTCCTTGCGATGCGTCCCTTCCAGTGCCTGACCGGGCCTGTGCAGCGATTGTGCTGGTTTCCGGTGAAAAATGAGCTCTCGGTGATCAGCGGCAGCGACCTGCTGCCGCTGGAATATGCGCTGATGTTCATGCGCACCCGCACGCATGATTTACACGTTAATCCGTTCAACGGGTTGTATTACAAACTGCAGCAGGAGGGCGACCGGCTGGTCGGGCGGCTTTACGAAGTGGACATGGCGCCCTTCATCGCGCCGGATATCCTGCCGGTGAACGAAAGGAAGCGTCCGCTGAAGGCCGCAGATTTTTTCGAGGCCGATCCGGGATCGAACTGGCTGCCGGTGATGAGCATTGAGTAGGCGCCGGTCTGGCGCCCGCATGGTTCGAAGCTAAGCAAACCCCGGTTTTTGCGCCGACGCTGTGGCAATTGCCTGAACAGGATTACAGCCCCTGTATTTGGCGCAACTGAATCCGGAATTCACCGGCTTGCCGCTCGGCGATGAGAATGCCGACCTGCCTGACATCGGATAGCTTCAGTGGATTTGCGCTGACCACGCGGCCGCGCACGGAAGCCTCAAAATCCCGGGGATCAAATACGTGTGTGGTCCAGTCGTTTGAAGCGACGAACTCGGATTTATACAAAGGGGCCAGCGACGACAGATCCGTTTTGACGATCAACTGATAGCGCTTGCCGTCGCCGCGTGCGGTCAGATGCAGGGTAGATGCTTCCTCCAGAAAATTTGCCGGGCAACGCACCGATGCAAATCCGCCGCCATTGTCCAGCGAGACGATACCTGCGAAAACCACACCTTCCGGGTTCGGTACGATGCGTGAATTCGATCGGCCGCCCATGACGTCGTCATTGACTACCCACATTTGTCGGGCAATATCCGGATCGCTGAAATTCAATGTGGTTCCTGAGTGTTGGGCGAGCAAACGCCCGCAAAAGAGGGATGAACTCCCGATTGCCAATAAGCGGAGAAAGGTTCTGCGTGACTCAAACATCGCGAGACTTTCCCATCATCGATGCAGAGGCGCTTTCAACATACCGCTGGCAGACGACATAGAACGCGCGAGTTCATTTCTGAAATCAAAGCCGCCAGCCATAGCCCAGATAAATCACCGGTGTATACCGGCGCTCCGCAATCGGGCTGTCGGCTTGCGCATCGGACAGACGATTAATACTGGCGCCAAAGAAAATGGCGCCACTGTTGCCGACCAGGCGCAGGCCGCTGAGGCC